>WBZP01000283.1_pt1 | contig 70036 bp, 56 predicted proteins | sample 5204301 | NCBI WGS metagenome assembly WBZP01 (sample SAMN12412401, study PRJNA552823) | activated sludge metagenome | isolation source: activated sludge from nitrification reactor of wastewater treatment plant... | place: USA: Pennsylvania | collected 2017 | reverse complement strand
ATTTACCTGAAAGCAATATTCGCCGGGATTATACTGCTGCTCTTGTTGCTTCTTTTTCCACCCCTGTTCGGTGAAGGATACGGAAGTATTAAAGCCGCAGCGGAGGGGCATTGGCAGGCATATGCATCCGGCCGTCAGTTGATCCCTTTTTTCAGTGACAACTGGGGCCTCATAGTCTTCGCGGCTTTGCTTGTATTATTCAAGCCGGTTGCGGCTGCCGTTACCATAGGAGGAGGTGGCAATGGCGGAAATTTTGCTCCTTCCCTTTTTGCCGGTGCGCATATGGGCTTTGTTTTTTCCAGGCTGATGAACCACAGCGCGCTGGTGAAAATTCCGGAAAGTAATTTCAGCCTCGTAGGTATGGCGGGAGTACTCAGCGGGGTGATGTATTGTCCGCTGACCGCTGTTTTTCTGATTGCAGAAATTACCAATGGATATGAACTATTCATTCCACTGATGATTGTTTCATCCCTTTCCTATTTTATTGCCCGAAGCTACCAGCCGTTCTCCATGGAGTTACGCAAACTGGCCGCAGAGGGAGTGGTGTACAGCCGGAAGAAGGAAAAAAATCTGCTGGCTTCCATGCGGCTGCAGGATATCATGTCTGATGAGTATGAAACGATTTCAGCTGACCGTAAACTGGGCGACCTGGTGGAAATCATCAAGCAGAGTGAGAAGAATATTTTCGCGGTCACCGGCATGCGGGGGAAATTCATTGGTATTATTGAATTGAACGATGTGAAGCAGCGTATATTCCAGCCTGAACTGTATCAGCGGGTATCTGTCAAAGCGATTATGAAAAGGCCGCCTGCCATACTCAGGCCAGATCAGGAAATGCATACGGTGATGGAGCAGTTTGACCTCACTCAAAGCTGGTATCTGCCCGTTGTAAATAAGGAGGGTATTTTTATGGGTTTTATTTCCAAAACTCGTCTTTTCAATAAATACCGGGAGCTGCTCTCCGGCCAGGATGATTTGTACGAATAGTAACCCTACTGGGATATTAACTGAATCGGCATACTTTTGAGCCATGCTTCCCAACGATGTCTTGCTGAAGGCCTTTGAGCTGATGTGCACCGCAAAAGCAATGGCCGCCATCTATGAAAATAACCGCTCCGTATGCCGTTATGTGCATTCCACTTCCCGGGGCCATGAAGCCATACAGCTGGCTACCGCATTTCAGCTACAGCCTCACGATTATGTAAGTCCTTATTACCGGGATGAAAGCCTCTTGCTCGGTCTCGGTTTCAGCCCTTATGAACTGATGCTGCAGCTGCTCGCCAAACGCGATGATCCTTTCACCGGCGGACGGGAATATTACAGTCATCCCAATCACCGCGGCCCCGGCAAACCCACCATCATTCACCAGAGCAGTGCTACCGGTATGCAGGCGATTCCTACAACAGGCGTAGCCCAGGGGATCCAATACCTGGAGAAGGGGATGGGGCAGCGTGATCAGCCGGGATATCCCTTCCCGGTAGTTGTTTGTTCGCTCGGCGATGCCTCCGTTACCGAGGGAGAAGTAAGCGAAGCTTTCCAGTTTGCGGCCCTGCATCAGCTGCCGGTGATATACCTCGTACAGGATAATGACTGGGGCATCAGTGTTACATCGAAAGAAGCAAGAACAAGTAATGCGGCTGAATTCATTCAGGGCTTTAAGGGTATCCGGTCGGTAAGCCTTGATGGAGCGGATTTTGAAAGCAGTTTCGAAACCATGCAATGGGTGGTGAATGAAGTGCGCGAAAAACGGCAGCCCTTTCTCGTACATGCACGCGTGCCCCTGCTGGGGCATCATACCAGTGGTGTGCGCAGGGAGTTTTACCGGCAGGCAACTGAGCTAGGGGAACAAATGGAAAGAGATCCGGTCAACCGCCTCCGTAACCGCCTGCTCGATCGCGGTGTATCACCATCCTGGCTGGAGGAACTGGAGCAGGGTAAGGCTGACTGGGTGCAGAAAGAATTTGATCGGGCAGTACAGGCGCCTGAACCCGATCCTGCCACCGCTGCTGACTTTGTTTTTGTGCCCACAATTGTTGAAAACGAGGCAGGCAACCGGTCGCCGGCAGGCAGGGAAAAAGTACTGATGGTGGATGCGGCGCTGTTTGCAATCCGTGAAATCATGCAAGATCACCCGGAGGCTGTGCTATACGGGCAGGATGTTGGCAGAAGGCTGGGAGGGGTATTCCGGGAGGCAGCTACGCTTGCTGAACAGTTTGGTGATCACCGGGTGTTCAATACTGCCATTCAGGAAGCCTATATTATTGGCTCCACCGTAGGGATGAGTGCAGTTGGGGTGAAACCGATCGTGGAAGTACAATTCGCCGATTATATCTATCCGGGACTGAACCAGCTGGTTACCGAAATATCAAAAAGCTGCTATCTCAGCTGCGGGCGCTTTCCGGTACAGACATTGATCCGGGTACCCATTGGCGCTTATGGCGGTGGCGGGCCCTATCACAGTGGCAGTGTGGAAAGTACCCTGCTCACTATCAAAGGCATTAAAGTGGTTTATCCTTCTAATGCTGCGGATATGAAAGGTTTGATGAAGGCCGCCTTTCTGGATCCCAACCCGGTGGTGATGCTGGAACATAAGGGACTCTACTGGAGCAAGGTGCCGGGAACGGAAGCAGCTAAAACCACCGAACCGGATGCAGAATATATCATACCGCTTGGAAAAGGCAGGATAGAACTGGCAGCTGATCCGGTGCGGGTGGCAGCCGGCGAAAGTTGCTGCGTGATTACCTATGGTATGGGCGTTTACTGGGCCGGGGCAGCGGCCCGGCAATTACCGGGTCGGGTGGAAATCATCGACCTGAGAACTTTGTACCCGCTGGACGAAACACTGATTTTTGAATCGGTCCGGCGGCATGGACGTTGCCTGGTACTCACCGAAGAACAGCAAATGAATTCATTTGCGGAGGCGCTGGCAGGAAGGATATCCATGGCCTGTTTCCGTTGGCTGGATGGTCCGGTACAGGTGATGGGTGCGCTGAATGTACCGGCAATCCCCATGAATATGGTGCTGGAACAGGCGGTTTTACCCAATGCAGACAAAGTACTGCAGCAGCTGCAGGCATTGTTGAATGCCTGATACTTTTTTGAGGAAAAATTGCCCTATATTTGCAACCCCAAATGCCGGGGTAGCTCAGCTGGTTAGAGCATCGGATTCATAACCCGAAGGTCGGCAGTTCAAGTCTGCTCTCCGGTACAAGGCCTCTGCTAAAGAGGCTTTTTTTATGGATTTTACAGTTTATATTTTGTACTCACCCGTTCACCGGAAAATATACATTGGATATACGTCTGATTTATTAAGTCGGTTTGCCTCTCATAATAAGCTAGGGCAGAAGGGGTATACCTGTAAGTTCCGCCCCTGGGTGGTGGTTTACACTGAAGTCTACACTGATAAAATCATGGCGATGCGGCGTGAAAAGGCGTTGAAATCATCTTCGGCCCGTCAGCGTATATGGAGGGAGTTGGAGCTCAACTGGTTAGAGCATGGATTCATATCCGTTAGCTAACGGACGGCAGTTCAAGTCTGCTCTCCGGTACTCAGAAAGCCTCTTTCATAGAGGCTTTTTTCTTTGTTTCCAATGAATTGGCTGAAAAATGATTTTGATTGGTTGCAGCAAAGGTATAATCGATCTCACAGCCTTTATCGAACCATGGTGATGCAGTGTGGGGTGGAACTGCTCTGGCGGTGCCAACACGTTCAGAATACTAAGGTAAGATTTACAATTGCAGGCTCTTCTCCTTTTGCTGCTCCCACCAGCCCAGCAAAAACAAGATGCTCACCAGGAAAAGGGGGCCGGAAATCAATAAGTAAGTAATCAGTTCAAAACGCCCCCAGGCCCACCAGATGTACAGTATACCCAATATGGAGAACACGATACTGCCGATCCAGCCGCGGTTCCACGACAGCCACAGAACCAGCAGGATGAAAAAAGTGGGAACCAGGTGCAGTAAAAGGGCCAGCACGGTTTGTAAAAACCCAAGCTTCTCTTCAAATACGTCCAGCGCGAAAATGCTGATGAATACAGCAAATACCAAAGTGAGCAAACGTGCCATCCAAATCAGGTATACAGACGGCCGACGGGTGGATTCCAGAATCATGGTGTTTTTTTCTGCTGTAATATTAGTATTGATTTTGCGCATATTCAATGACGGCCGTCAATCCGCCAGCTTCCCGATTCGAACGTGAGCTGTCCCAATGCCCGGATTTGATGGGGGGGGTAAATTTTAATGTCTGAAGTTTAAGGTTAGCAGAACGCCAGATTTGCTATTTGCCAACTTCTTTCAAATAAAAAAGGGCTGCAAACTGCAACCCTTCCGATTTCGTTGTAAGCTGTTCTGTTCGCCTTTACTTTACTTCCATCTTCAGGAGCATTTCATTTTCAATGAATGCTTCCAGTTCGTCACCTACCACACACTCCCCCACGCCGGCGGGGGTTCCGGTGAAGATGAGATCGCCGATGTTCAGGGAAAAATAATTGGAAATATGGGCAATAATGGATTCGAAATTGAAAATCATACTTCCTGAATTGCCCTGTTGTACCTGTTCCTTGTTTTTATACAGGCTGAAATTGATGTTTTTCTTATTGAATCCTGGGGTAATATCTATGAATTTTCCCACGCAGGCAGAGTTATCAAAAGCCTTGGCCTTTTCCCAGGGAAGCCCTTTGGCACTGAGATCGTTCTGAATATCCCGGGCGGTGAAATCAATGCCTACGGTAATGGCGTTGTAATAGTTGGCGGCATGCCTTTCCTGTATATATTTTCCGTTTTTGGAAACCCGCAGCACCAGTTCACATTCGTAATGCAGTTCATTCGTGAATTCGGGGTAGTAAAAGGGGGTATGACTCTGCAGCAAAGCGCTCTTGGGCTTCATGAATATCACAGGTTCATCCGGTATGTCGTTGCCAAGCTCTTTGGCATGAGCCGCATAATTGCGGCCAACGCAGATTATTTTCATCTTATTGCAGTTAAGAGGATATCAGGTTAGAAAAACGAATATAATCAAAACCCTAAATAAAACAACTTAAAAGGGGTATTTTGGCCTAGGGTAAAGCAGCGCTCCATTGATTGATACTGCTCATGATCTGACCGATTCCTGCTGATACAAATTGCTCAATGATATCAACGCTTTTTTGAATTTTTAATTGTACCACAGGCATTTCTGCAGGGGTCCATCTGCCCAGTACAAACTCAGCCTGCATGCCCCGGGGATACTGGTTACCGATACCAAAACGCAGCCGCGGATATTGCTGGCTGCCGATGCACGCTTCAATATCTTTGAGCCCGTTGTGCCCGCCCGCAGATCCGGATGCACGCAGCCGGAGTTTCTCTACCGGCAGAGACAGGTCGTCAATGATGGTGAGGGTATTTTCCAGGGGGATTTTCTCCTTATCCAGCCAGTATTTAAATGCTTTTCCACTGGCATTCATGTAGGTGGTCGGACAAATACAGATCAGGGGTTTGCCCCTCAGTTTGATCTCGGCTACCATCGCCAGCCTGTCTGTCCGGAAACTGCCGCCGTGTTTCAATACCAGGGCGGCCACTACATCAAAACCGATGTTATGCCGGGTGTGAGCATACTCAGCCCCAATATTTCCCAGTCCGGCAATGAGGTATTTCGCCATGGCCGTGAAGATAAAACATGGTACCGGAATACCGGGAAAAAAGAGGCCGTTCCGGTGAAGGAACGGCCTTACTTATAAGGTGCCGGTATCTGTTATGGTACCGAGAGCCATTTTACAAAAGCTACAAACCGGGTGGAGAACGTCTGCATGTAGTTCACCTGAACGGGCATGCTGAGGGTGTTTGTTTTCATACGTATGGGTTTTAGATTAAAAAATACGGATTAGAGGTTCGGAGGGTATCCGGCTTTCAAACGATTATAACGGGCAGGAGTGGATTTTATTGTATCCGCTCCGGTATTCTCCTGAAAATAACGCAACTTGCAACCAACCCCCGCCGTTAACCCCTGGTATATGCGCCGATCTGTGCTGGCTTTGCTGATGCTGCTGATACTGGTGCAGCCCTGTGTCCATGGTCAGCCCCCTTCTCCCGGACAGGTAAACCAGGGACGGTTAAAAACGGTGGTGATCACGGAGGCCGTTCTGGCTACGGCAGGCACGATTGCCCTGCATTATCTCTGGTACAAAAAGTTTCCCAAAAGCCGTTTTCACCTTTTCAACGATAATGCTGAATGGATGTACATGGACAAAATCGGCCATGCCACCACAGCCTATAATTTCAGCGCCATCCAGTATGATATGATGCGCTGGAGCGGAGTGAGTAATAAAAGCGCGGCCTGGATCGGCGGACTTACTGCGGTCGGGCTGCAGACCATGATCGAGATATTTGATGGGTTCTCTGCGGAATGGGGCTTTTCCAAGGGCGATATGCTGGCCAATATTGCGGGCAGCGCCTTATTCGTTGCCCAGCAGCTTGCCTGGGGGGAACAAAGGGCCCGGATGAAATTTTCCTTTCACAAAACCATTTATTCCAAATACAATCCCAAAGAACTGGGCGCGAATAAATGGCAGCGGTGGCTGAAGGATTATAACGGCCAAACCTACTGGCTTTCCATCAATCCGGCTGCTTTCATGAAAAGCAATACGTCTTTCCCGCACTGGCTGAACGTAAGTTTGGGAGTGGGGGCCGAAGGGATGATTGGTGCACGCACCAACCCGTCTAAAATCGGGAACCTCGAGATTCCGCGTTTTGAGCGCAGGCAGCGGTTTGTTTTTTCGCTGGATGCCGACCTGAAGAGAATTGATAACCCGCAGATGGATCCGCGTGTATTATTATCAGTACCCAATGCGGTGAAAATACCGGCCCCGGCGCTCTCATTCAAAAAAGGCGCCCCGGCCCGCTTTCACTGGCTGTATTTCTGAGACTTTGTTCAATCTGTTTTCCTGAAAACGGCGGTAAACAGGGTGTCTGACCCCTGCGCAAATCCCTGCAGGTATTGCTGCTGCAAACATTCCAATCCGCCGGCCTGTACCAGGTGGCTGACAACTTCTTCATTTTCCGGAGTGAACACTGAACAGGTAATGTAAATCAGTAAACCGCCCGTCCGCAGTTTTGGCAGGGCATGCTGTGCGATAGAAAGCTGACGGGCATGGTACCTGGATAATACGCCTGGATCAAAAGAGTACAGCTGCTCAGGGGTTCGCCCCCAGGTGCCACTGCCGGTGCAGGGAGCATCGCAGATAATGATATCGAAGCTACCGCCAGGCAGCGGTGCCGGCGCCTGCTCAAGATCGCATACAGCTGACCGGTAGTTCCGGATGCCGGCGCGTTCAAACCGGGCAGCCAGGTTGCGCAGTATATTTGATCGTATATCCGATACCGTTAATTCTACCTTTCCCTCCAGCAGATCATAGGCAAGGATCGATTTACCACCGCTGGCAGCGCAACAGTCCCAGATACGGAGTGGTTTCGTGTACTGATGATGGTGAGTAAGCAGTATATCGAGGGTGTGCTGCGACTGCAGGTCCTGCACCACCACATCCCGGTCAGGTTCAAATACGGTTGTAAGATCAAACCCGGGCGCAAAGCGCAGGCAACCAGGCTCCGGCTGCCCGGGCGGCGGTTGCAGGGAGGCAGCTTTCTTCAGTACATTGGCTTGTTGTGCAGGCCGGATCCTGGCAAAAAAACCGGGCTGGTGCAGGAGGGAAGCCGCAAAAGGCAATGGGGGTATCGCGGGGGAAAGCAGGGCAGGCCAGGGGAAAAGCCGGCTGGTATCCAGCGTATCTGCCACGCTGTTCAGCCTTTCTGTAAAGGGAATGCCCGCCCTTTCACCCCAGCCTGGCATCAGGGTTTCGAGCAGGGCGGGATCGGGTTGATCGCTGAGCAAATAGGCTGCGGCCATCCGGGGGGCATCGAAAGAGCGGTTAAGGGCATGCCCGGCCCGGAAACAGGCGTAACAAAGAGCGCTGACCATTTTCCGGTCGCGGGAACCGTACTGCCGGTGTTCTTTAAAAAAATCCCGCAGCACCAGGCTGAAAGGCGTTTCTCCCCGGTAAGCCTGCAACAGGTCAAGCGCGGTTCGGATATAGCTGTGATAACGGCTCATGGCAGGATGGGGGGAGCATTGACTGCTCCCGGGGTCAATAAAAGCGGGTGGCGAAGGCTCCGGTCAGATTTCGAGCAGTGCCTGCACGGGGTCTTTGCCAAACAGCAGCAGGGCAGGGTTCTCCAGCAGTTCTTTTACCCTTACCAGGAAACTCACCGACTCACGGCCGTCGATAATCCGGTGATCATAGCTGAGGGCGATATACATCATCGGGCGGATCACCACCTGGCCATTCACGGCAACCGGTCTTTCCTGGATCTTGTGCATACCCAGGATGGCACTTTGCGGGATGTTGATGATCGGGGTACTCATCAGGGAGCCAAATACCCCGCCATTGGTAATCGTAAAGGTGCCGCCGCTCATTTCTTCCAGGGTGAGTTTATTATCCCGGGCTTTGCCGGCCAGTTCCACTACTTTCTGTTCAATGCCGGCCATACTCAGGCTTTCGGCGTTCCGGATCACCGGAACTACCAGGCCTTTGGGGGCGGATACGGCGATGGAGATATCGCAGAAATCATGATAAATGATCTGCTCCCCGTCTATCATGGCATTCACGGCAGGCCATTCCTGCAGCGCAAAACAACAGGCTTTGGTGAAAAAGCTCATGAAGCCCAGGTTCACGCCATGTTTTTGCTTGAAAGTGTCTTTCAGCCTGGAACGGATATCCATGATGGCACTCATATCCACCTCATTGAAAGTGGTGAGCATGGCCGTAGTATTTTTAGCCTCCACCAGGCGGCGGCTGACTGTTTTGCGCAGGTTGCTCATTTTTTCCGGGCGGCTGTTCCTGCTGAACGCCACGGTGCCGGTTTTACGGCCGGGGTTGCTGAGTGCTTCGAGCACATCCTGCTTGAAGATTTTTCCGTGCGGACCTGAAGGTGTAATCTGCTGGGGGTCCACTTTTTTATCGGCCATGATGGCTGCGGCCACCGGGGTGGCTTTGGTTTCAGCAGCCACTGACGCTGGTTGCGGAGCTTTTGCCGGAGGGGCAGCCGGCTCTGCCGGTTTCGCCTCTTCAGGTTGCCCGGCCGGCCTTTCCGCGGCTGTATCAATTTCACAAACAATATCCCCAATCTTCAGGGTATCTCCTTCAGCAGCCAGGGTTTTCAGCTGGCCTGCCTGTTCGGCATTGATTTCAAAAGTGGCTTTTTCACTTTCCAGTTCGGCAATCACTTCATCCCTTTCCACCCATTCGCCGGTTCTACGGAGCCATTTCACCAGGGTAACCTCGCTGATGCTTTCCCCAACGGCCGGCACTTTTATTGCTGCTGTCATATTTCCGCTTTAAGATGTGCAAATTTCGGGGAAATCCGGCCAACCCAGCAAACAGATTTTCAGGGGATTGCCTGTTGAAAAATAATCTGTTTGTGGTATGAGAATTTTAACTATTTTAGCCGTAACTTCACCGCGTCTAATCCTAATATCTCTTGTTGGCCACTTCCGGTTTTCCTGAAATCCGTTAAACAATACTTTTCATTTTACAGTTAAGTACGTATCTTTATTAAGTAGAATATAACAGTTAACAAACCAAACTTTTGCTCCATGAAGCTTAGCAAATTACACCTTGCACTGCTGGTATGCGGAACGGCCGTTTTCCAGGCTGCGGATGCGCAGTTGTTCATCGACCAGGCAACCTTTACCATTCAGTCGGGTGCCACGGTTACCGTTCAGGGGGATGTAACCAGTAATGTCAGCATTCAGGGTACCGGGAAAGTGATTCTGAAGGGATCTGCCAACCAGAATGTGAACATGAATGGTAATTCTGTTCCGAACCTGGAAGTAGACAATGCTTCCAACGTAACACTGACAGGTAATGCCAAAATCGGCAGCAGCCTGCAATTCACCAATGGTAAAATTCTGCTGGGTGCCAATAACCTCACCCTGGCTGCCGCCGCCACTACAACAGGCGCTGGTACAGGTAAGTTTGTTGAAACCAATGGCAATGGTCAGTTACTGAAAGAGGTAACTGCCAATGTAACTGCTTACGAAATGCCGGTGGGTGCCGGAACCAGCTACCGCCCCGCTTTTGTAACCACCAACGGTACTTACAGCAATGCCAATGTGGGCGTGCGTGTACTGGGTGCTGCGCATCCCAACCGCCCCAATAAAATTTCCGACTTCATCGCCGCATACTGGCCTGTAACCCGTACAGGTGTTACCGGTACTGTTACCGTAGCCGGTCAGTACCTGGATGCCGCCGATGTCACCGGCACTGAAGCCAATCTGCGCGGATATTATTATGACGGTGCTGAATGGACTTCCACCAATGGAACCAATGATCCGGCCCTGAACCGCGTGGGTACTTCCTTCTCCGCGAATGGAACACTGTATGGCATGGATAAATTTGTATATGTAAAGGCCAAGGCCTTCCTGCAGGGGCCCTTCAATACCACCACCGGTGTTATGAGTGATGCACTCCGCACACCCTCCAACCTGATTCCGCTCTCCGATCCTTATCGTACTGCCCCATACAGCACTTCCGCTTTCACTCATGTGAACAATGCAGGTGCTGAAACTGCTGCTGCAACCGTATTTAACGATCAGGCCAGCACGAATGATAATATTGTGGATTGGGTATTTCTTGAACTGAGGAACAGCAATGTTTCTCCCGGTAACACGGTTCTTCAAACCCGCAGTGCACTCATTCAGCGGGATGGTGATATTGTTGATATTGACGGCGTAAGCCCAGTTACTTTCAATAATACAGTCAATGGTAACTATACCCTTGCTGTTCGTCACAGAAATCACCTCGGTATCAGTGCGGATCCTGCCACCAATCTCTATGCTGCTGCGGAAGCCAAAGGAACAGCTCCTACGCTGGACCTGACCACTGCAACCGATGCGCAGATTTTTGGCACTTCAGCAGCTTTCACCACCGGCGGTGGAAAGAACCTGATGTGGGGTGGTAACGCCAACTTCAATACCAACATGCGTTTCATTGGTCTGGCTAACGATAAGGACTACCTGCTGCTCACTGCACCCAGTAATGGGCTGGGTAACAGTGCTGCTACTACACTCTCCAATGTGTACAGTCCTTCAGATGTCAATATGAACAGAAATGTACGTTATATTGGTCTGGCAAACGACAAGGATTTCATGCTGATCACTGTTCTCGGCAGTTCTGCTGCTGCAGTACGTACCCAGACTTTACCCAACTAAACCTGGCAACTTAAAAGAAACCAAACCGACATAACCTATCCAAACAAACGTAAACAGTGAGAATCATGAAAAAAATATTCCTTTCCATAATCGTTGCGGCCGCCTGCTCCATGGGTGTAAATGCCCAAACGGTTAAAGCCAGCATCGGGCCCGGAAGCCAGGCTAACAGAATTAAGATTTACCTGTTGCCGGATGCCACTCAGGCTGCCAGCATTTCCACCCTTCAGTTTAATGTAGGGGTGGTGGAAACAGGCATTGCCACAGCCCCTAGCTTATCCGTAGTATCGCATGGCTTTGGATCAGCTACCTGGCAGGTGTCACCCGCTTACAATGAAGGGGGTTACTGGCACTATAATATTTTCACCGCTTCCAGTCCGCTGACACCCAGTTTTACTGCAGCTACAGAATTCGAGGCTATGGAAGTTGAATTTACCGGTGGTGTTCCTCCTACAGGTACAGTAGGGCTGGTTACCCTGCCCGACGGTGGTGCTTCAGCCAATGCATTATTTCTTTGCACTGGTTCTATCATTTCCAATGGGCTGAGCAACCTTTACTATGCCCGTTCCGGTGCTACTGTTGTTAACCAGGACAGCTATGACCCCAATTTCTCGACTACAGGCACAGCTACTTCTTTTGTTACTATTCCCGATATTGTACTTCCGGTACGTTTCCTCAACTTCACTGCCACCCGCAACAATAACCAGGCAATCCTGAACTGGGCGGTTGAAAATGAAGATGCCAACACTTCCCTGTACGAAATCGAGCGCAGTATCAACGGTACTGAGTTTGTAAAAGCGGGTGAACTCACCGCCCTGAACAACGGCCGCAGCTCGAACGCTTACAGCTTTACCGTAGATAACCTGTCTGCCATCCGCAATGCAGGTGTATTGTATTTCCGTATTAAGCAGATTGACCGCGACGGCAAATTTGTTTATACCCCGATCCGCAACATCCGCCTCGATGGCAAAGGACTGATCATTGGTGTTTATCCCAACCCGGTTCGCGGCGCTGCTAACGTTACATTTGATCTGGCAGAAAATGCGGAGGTTGCCATCACTGTTATTGATGCTGCCGGCAAGCAGGTACTGGGCAATCAGCTCCAGGGCTTTAAAGGTGCCAATATCAGCCGCCTGAACTTCAACGGACTGGCTGCTGGTACTTATACCCTGAAAGTACAGACTGCTACCGAACTGAAGGTAATGCCGGTGGTGAAGGTTAACTAAGTTATCCTCCGACATACCTAAATAATAAACCCCTCATCCGAGGGGTTTATTATTTAGGTGAATATTCCTGGCGGAATTATAAGCAGCACCTTATACTGAAAAAGCTGTATCGATCAGTTCGGCCTGTTCCTTTGCATGTACTTTGGCATAACCGGTAGCGGTGGAAGCACTGGCAGAACGGCTGATGATATAGAAGGGAATATGCTGCAGCTGCATGCGCAGATAGGCGGCCGCACCCATATTCAGGGGTTCTTCCTGCACCCAGTACCAGACCGCCCGGTGATATTTCTTATACAGAACGTCGAGTTGATTTTCAGGCAGGGGATAGAGTTGTTCCAAACGGATAATAGCCACATCGGTTCGACCGTCCCGGGCCTTTTTTTCTGCCAGGTCGAAATATACTTTACCGCTGCAGAACAATACCCGCTTCACTCCCTCCGGATCCGGCTGGGTGGGATCGTCAATCAGCTCACGGAACCCCCCGGTAGTACATTCATCCAAGTGGCTGTAGCTGCCGGGATGGCGCAGGTTGGCTTTGGGTGAGAAATTAATAAGCGGTTTCCGGAACGGCCAGGCCAGCTGACGCCGTAAAGCATGGAAGAAGTTGGCAGCTGAGGTAATATTGGTAACAATGATATTCAGTTCCGCACACATTTGCAGGAACCGTTCCATCCTTGCGCTGCTGTGCTCCGGGCCCTGGCCTTCATATCCATGCGGTAACAGCATCACAATGCCGTTCATGCGGTTCCATTTCTGTTCACCGGCAGTAATAAACTGGTCAATCATGGTTTGCGCACCATTGCAGAAATCACCAAACTGGGCTTCCCATAAAATAAGTGTATTCGGACTGGCCAGTGCATAGCCATATTCAAATCCCAGCACACCATATTCACTTAAGAGTGAATTGTAGATCCTGAATTTTCCCGATGCGCCTTCAATGCCCCGGAGACGGCTGTAGGATTTATTGGTAACCTCATCCTGTAATACTGCATGACGGTGTGAGAATGTGCCCCGGCGAACATCCTGGCCACTCATCCTTACATCCTTGCCATCCAGCAGTAAGCTGGCATAAGCCATCAGTTCAGCCGTTGCCCAGTCTATCTTTTGTTCTTCTGTAAATAATTTAATCTTGTCCTGTATGATTTTTTCAACCTTCTTAAGCGGTTTGAAATCAGCTGGCCAGCGCATGATGGAAGCAAAGATTTTTTCAAAATCCGATTTGCTGATGGCTGTTACCGGCGACTGCTGAAAGTCGGCGGCAGTGGCTTTGCGCAGACTCTTCCAGGCAAGTTCCGGCGCCTGGTAATGATAGGGAAGGGGGTTCTGCTTCACCTCATCCAGCCGCTCCTGAAGATCACTCCAGAACTTCTTTTCCATCTCTTTGGCCAGTTCCCTGGCTTCACTGTCACCGTTTTTCAGCAGGTAATCCGTATACACTTCCCGCGGATTCGGATGCCGGTCAATCAGTGCATAGAGTTGCGGCTGCGTAAACTTGGGATCATCGCCTTCATTGTGTCCGTGTTTGCGGTAACACACCATATCAATGAACACATCGCAGTTGAATTCCTGCCGGTAACGGGTAGCGATTTCCACGCATTTCACCACCGCTTCCGCATCGTCGCCGTTCACATGCAATACCGGTGCCTGCACCATCGCAGCGAGTGACGTGCAGTAATCTGCACTGCGTGCATCATCAAAATCAGTGGTAAAGCCAATCTGGTTATTGATCACGAAATGAATCGTGCCACCGGTATAATAACCTTTCAGGTTACTCATCTGCAGCACTTCATATACCACACCCTGTCCGGCTACCGAAGCGTCTCCGTGGATCAGAATCGGCAATATCCGGTCGAAATCACTGTTGTACATGACATCAGCCTTGGCCCGGCTGAAACCAACCACCACCGGATTCACGGCTTCCAGGTGGGAGGGGTTGGGCATCAGTTTGAGGTGAATGGTTTTTCCTTCCGGTGTTTGCAGTTCGCTGCCGTACCCCATGTGGTATTTCACGTCACCGCTGCCCATCGTTTGATCTAATTTGGCAGTGCCTTCAAACTCGCTGAAAATCTGTTCGTAGGTTTTCCCCATGATATTGGCCAGTACATTCAGGCGGCCGCGATGGGCCATACCGATCACCACTTCCTGCACGTCTCTGCTGGCAGCCATATTGATGATGGCATCCAGTGCAGCGATGGTGGTTTCACCTCCTTCCAGGGAAAAGCGCTTCTGACCAATATATTTGGTGTGCAGAAATTTCTCAAACATCACCCCCTGGTTCAGTTTTTCCAGGATTCTCCTTCTTTTTTCCAGTGTCAGCGGCTGATGAAATTCCGTTTCCATCGCGTGGGTGAGGAAATCGATTTTTTTCTGATCGCTGATGTATTTGAATTCGATGCCGACATGGCCGGCATAGCATTTTTCCAGGTGTGCCTGCAGGGTGCGTATGGAAACCGGCCCCAGGCCGATTAAATGACCCACCTGTACAATGCTGTCAAAATCGCTGTCGGTGAAGCCGTAAAAGTCTGGTTCAATATTCGCGCCGCGGTCCTTCCGCTTGCGGATAGGGTTGGTTTTGGCCAGCAGATGACCTTTGTTACGGTAACCGAGGATCATGCGGTAGGCTTTGATCTCCAGCTGCCAGTTGCCGGCGCCGGAAACTGGCTGGGACGCGGATGCTGACTGGGCGGCTCCGCTGCTGATCGCAAAATCAAAACCATCGAAGAATTTGCGGAATTCGGCATCCACGCTTTCCGGATTTTTTACATAATCCTGGTAAAGGTTCTCGATATAAGCTGGGTGGGCATTGGTGATATACTGAAAATCCTTCATGGAACTGGGGTATTTACGGGCCACAAAGGTAATAGTTTACCGTCGCCCGCCCGCTGAATATCAGCGGGTTCTTTGCCGGGAATTCCGGGAATCGCAAAGTCGCGGACCTGATTTTTTTGAAAAATCAGACCCGGAATGTGGATAGATCAAGCAGATTCCCCTATCTTTGCAGCCCTAAATAATACGACACATGGCAAATCACGCAGCGACCAAGAAAGATGTACGTCAAAGCCGCAAGCGCAACGAACGGAACCGTTACTATGGTAAAACCACCCGTAACGCCATCCGCGACCTGAAAGCCATCGAGGATAAAGCTGTTGCCGGCGATAAGCTGAAAGACGTTTCTTCCATGATCGATAAGCTTGCAAAGCGCGGTACCATTCATAAGAACAAGGCCGCTAACCTGAAAAGCAAACTTACCCGGAAGATCAACGCACTGGGTAAATAATCACGCGGTTTTTCATTCAGAAAGATATTAACCTGTCAGGCACTGACAGGTTTTTTTGTTAACAGTATGTAAGGTGGACAAATTCAGGGATTTGCAAGAACAGCTTGCCGTAACTTTGCAGACTATCATTTTTTAAACAGTGAATATGAAAAGATTTTTACTTCCCTTGCTGCTTGCTTGCTGTATCCAGGTACAGGCCCAGATTCCCGCCGGTTATTACAACAATGCTTACAATGGTGCCGTGCCTAAAACCTGTGCCGAACTCAAAACCGCGCTTTTTCAGATCATCACCACCGATACACTGAACATTCCATATAATTCCCAAAACAACGTTTTGTTTGATACCCGGGCGGCCGTAAATAAGCTGGATCTTCGCCGGAATGATGCCAATACTGCCGACATCATCTGGGATATGTATACTGATAACCCCACCGGGCCTGAAGTGGTGGAATTTATTCCGGTGGTGAACCAGTGCGGTTCCAATACCCAGCCTGAAATAGGCTTTTGCTATAACCGTGAACATTCATTTCCCATGGCCTGGTTCGGTGGTAGCATTCAGCCCATGCGTACCGATATGCACGCCCTGTTTGCTACGGATGCATGGTCCAATGCCCGTCACGATAATTATCCATACGGCGAAGTAGGGAATGCAGAATGGACATCTCCCGCAGGTGCAAAACTGGGATCCTGTTCATTCCCGGGGTATAATGGAAAAGTGTTTGAGCCCATCGATGCTTATAAGGGTGATTTCGCCCGGGCCATGTTCTACATGGTAACCTGTTACGAGAATTTCATGCCTTCCTGGGAGAGCAATGGAATAGCCGACTCTGTACTGGATGGCACTACCTGGCCCTCCCTGGAAAACTGGGCTATCAAACAATGGTACAAGTGGCATATCCAGGATCCGGTGAGCCAGAAAGAAATTAACCGGAACGACAGTATTTATGTTTTTCAGCGTAACCGGAACCCCTTTATTGATCATCCCGAATTTGTGGAGCTGATCTGGAGTTGTACCGGGGTACTTCCGGTAACCCTCACCAGCTTTACTGCGGTTGCCGCCCGCCAGGAAGTGCAACTGAACTGGACGGTAGCAGGTGAATCCAATTTCCGCCAGTACATGATTGAACGGAGTTCCGATGGCCGCAGTTTCACCGCTGTCGGCAGCATTTCAGCCGCCAACCTGCCTGCGTACAGTTTCACCGATCTGCGTGTACCCCTCAACGGTACCCTGTACTACCGGCTGAAAATGGTGGATATGGATGGCCGCCAAACCTACAGCAAAACGGTGGCGGTAAAACTGCGCTCAGATAAAGGATCCCTCGTACTGTACCCCAACCCCGCCAACCAGGAACTTACGATAACGGCTGCCGGAATACAGGCTGGATGGGCACAGGTAACGGTTTCAGACCTCGCTGGCAGGAAATTGTTCAGCCGGAATGTTTCCGTATTCCAGGGTAAACTGAAAATAGACCTTCAGCAATTGCCTGCCGGAAAATATATCGCTACAGTCATGCAGGATGAGCACATCAGCAACGGTGCATTTGTGATCAGCCGCTGATAAAATACAGTTGGGTATAAAAAAAACGGAAGCATTTGCTTCCGTTTTTTTTATCTCTTGTAAACAAGTTATTTTTTCATTGCTTCAGCCATGGTCTTACCGATATCCGCCGGGCTGGCCACCACATGGATTCCGCATTCGGCCATGATTTTCATTTTGGCGGCAGCGGTATCATCCGCTCCGCCTACGATGGCGCCTGCATGACCCATACGACGGCCGGGAGGGGCTGTCTGGCCAGCAATAAAACCTACCACCGGTTTTTTATTACCCGTGGATTTGATATACCGCGCAGCTTCTGCTTCCATGCCGCCACCGATTTCACCGATCATAACGATGCCATCGGTTTCGGGATCATTCATAAACAGTTCAACCGCCTGCTGGGTAGTAGTGCCGATGATGGGATCACCTCCAATGCCGATGGCAGTCGTGATGCCCAAGCCGGCTTTGGCTACCTGGTCGGCTGCCTCATAGGTGAGGGTGCCGCTTTTGGAAACAATACCAATGCGGCCTTTCTTGAAAATAAAGCCGGGCATGATTCCCACTTTACATTCTTCTGCCGTAATAACGCCGGGACAGTTGGGGCCTACCAGGCGGGTGGAGGTACCCTGGAGAAAGTTTTTAACTTTCACCATATCCTGCACCGGAATACCTTCTGTAATACAAACCACCAGTGCCACGCCGGCATCGGCAGCTTCCATAATGGCATCGGCCGCGAAAGCGGGAGGTACAAATATGATGCTTACATCAGCGCCGGTGGATTTTACCGCATCTGCTACCGTATTGAATACGGGCCGGTCAAGATGTGAAGTGCCGCCTTTCCCCGGCGTTACACCTCCTACTACCTGGGTGCCATATTCAATCATCTGGGTGGCATGAAAAGTGCCTTCTGTACCCGTAAATCCCTGTACAATGATTTTTGAATCCTTATTGATCAGTACTGACATAGCGCATTATTAAGTGGTTGCAAAATTAGGGTGCGGTGTTCATTCAGCGAAATGTATTTGACACAGAATCAATGCCAACGTTCCCGGAAAAGCGCTTGTTATCCCTCCGGGTCAAACCGCACACATTCCTTCAGTTCTTTCTCGGTATACGAGAGGCCGTGGGCTTTCAGTACATCCCCGGGTACGCCATTCCACTGGTTGGGCTGGTTACCGGCATAACCGATGTCTTTGACGCCGATGGCAGAAGTATAGAATCCACTGGCGGTAAGGTTGCGCATCAGGCTGAAAAAGGCCACTCCCTGCTGATGTTTCGGGGCAGCTTTTGCAGGATAGGCGATATCATCCACAATCTGCAGCCGTTCTTTTTCAGAACAGCCGGCAAAAGACCGGTTGAACCTTTTCAGGCTTTCCAGTTCCAGCCAGCGCAATCCTCCGCGCATGGGTACCTGGTGCTGGGGCATGTCTTTTACAATGAACTCTATAAAGGCGGGTACACCCGCATCGCTGGCACTGCCGCTCACGGCATCCCGGGGTATAATGATATCCGCCAGGATGGTGAGGGTAGCCATTTCTCCTTCGGTAAAAAAGCGCTCCTCTGACAGCTTCCGGTTATGATCAATTTCTTCCGCCATCCGGTCAGCATTGGCCGCCTCCGGAGACGCTCCGGTTGCCTCCTGCTTTTTTTCGGATTTACAGGCATCCAGCACTACGCCGGCAGAAGCAGTGCCGATGAGCAGGGTTTTGATGGATTTTCTACGGTCCATGGGAGGGGGAGTTTAGAGTTTAGAAGTTTAGAAGGGTTGGAATTATGCATCAGATAAATAAAAACAATGCAATTGACTATTCCTCATTCATCAATCCCCATCAGAGGTTCTGTTTCTTCATTTCTTCCACGATATATTCTGATGCGCGCATACTGAGGGCGAGGATTGTCCAGGTGATATTTTTATCCGCCTGCGATACAAACTGCCCGCCATCCACATTAAACAGGTTTTTACAGTCATGCGCCTGGCTCCATTTATTGAGGGCTGATTTTTTGGGATCATTTCCCATCCGGATCGTCCCTGCTTCATGTATGATGTTGCCGGGATTGGAGAGCCCATAATTGTTTTTTTCATCATCGGTATCACCCCAGGTGATCACCGCGCCCATGTTGTGCATGATTTCCCGGAAGGTTTCTTTCATGTGCCGGGCCTGTTTGATTTCATGGTCGGTGTACTTTGTATTAAACCGCAGCACCGGGATGCCGTATTTATCCACGACCTGGGGATCAATTTCACAGTAATTACTTTCAAGGGCGATGCTCTCCCCGCGGCCGGCCATACCAACGCTGGCGCCGTAGAAATAACGGTAGTCTTCTTTGAGGGAAGCGCCATATCCGCCTGCTTCTTTCTTTGTGCCGTTTACGTTGAATTTTCCATTCAATCCCTCAATACCCCAGCCGAAGCCATAGGCCGGTTGCTGCATGCCGCCCCAGTATTCAATATGATAACCGCGGGGGAAATCCAGCTTCTTGGGATTGCCCCACCAGGGAGAATACACATGCATACCGCCCACCCCGTCTTCATTATACCGCTTTCTTCCAAACAGAGCGGGCAATACACCGCCCATAGCCGCGCCGGTACTGTCGTGCAGGTATTTGCCCACTACATTACTGGAATTGGCCAGCCCGTTGGGGTGCCGGCTGCTTTTTGAGTTCAGCAGCAGCCGGGCGCTTTCACAGGCGCTTGCGGCCAGGATGACCACGCGGCCGCGTACCATATGTTCCTGCAGGTCGGATTTACGTACGTAGGAAACACCGGTGGCCAGGCCTTCCTCATTGGTTAATACTTCACGGGCCATGGCGCCGGTAACCAGATCTACATGCCCGGAGGCCAGCGCCGGTTTGATAAGCACAGAGGAGGAGGAAAAATCACCATATACCTTACACGACCGGTTGCATTGTCCGCAGTAGAAGCATGCTCCTCGTTCGTCGTTTATTTTTTTGGTAAGGATGCTGAGGCGAGAGGGAATAACGGGAACGCCTGCCTGCATCGCTGCATTCTTTACAAACAGTTCATGCAGCCGCGGTTTGGGCGGTGGCAGAAAGATGCCGTCGGGGTCGTTATGCAGTCCTTCGTTGGTGCCAAATACACCCAGCAGGCGGTCAATCTTATCATAGTAGGGCGCGATATCCGCATAGCTGATGGGCCAGTTTTCTCCGAGTCCGTCGAAATCTTTCCGGTGAAAATCATCCGGTCCAAACCGAAGGGAGATGCGGCCCCAGTGATTGGTGCGACCGCCCACCATGCGTGCCCGCCACCATTCCCATTTATCACCCGGGGCATGGGTATAAGGCTCACCATCAATTTCCCAGCCCCAGAACGATGCATCAAAATCACCGAAAGGCCTGAATTTGGAGCTGGCGCCGCGGCGCGGAGATTCCCAGGGATTTTTCATCTGGGAGGAATGAAGGGCAGGATCAAAGTCCGGACCCGCTTCCAGCAGGCAAACATTCAGTCCCGCTTTCGCCAGCACATAAGCAGCCATGCCGCCGCCGGCCCCCGAGCCCACAATCACGGCATCGTATTTCTTTGGCGATTCTTTTATCTGGAGTGTATCACCCATACAGCAAGGAAGGTTTTATCAGCTCAATTTCCGAAAAATTAGCATCAGGTGCAGAATAGTTGTTCACACAGAAAACCCCGGCTGAAATAACCGGGGTTTTCTGTATGCAGGTTCTGTTATTCAGAACTCTTTCAGTTTGATATTCCGGAACCATACCTTATTGCCATGATCCTGCAGGGCGATTTTTCCCGAATGAAAACTGCCAAAGCCGGGCATGCTGCTGAACTTACTGCCGGCCACCAGGTTTTTCCATTCTTCACTGCGCAGGTCAGCCCTTACCACCACCGTTCCGTTCAGTCGAAGGGTCAGTTTTCCCTGCCTGCTGATAATATCCACCCTGTTCCACTGGTTGTAGGGTTTCACGGTTTCCTTTGCACAGGAAATGAGGTCATAGAGGTCGCCGGCCCGGTGTTTCGGTATGCGGCCGTCATCATGACCAACGTTGTCGAGTACCTGCATTTCAGGGCCTGTTTGCCAGGGATACTGGTAACGTTCGCCTTCCTGCACATAAAACATGATCCCGCTGTTGCCGTTTTTGGAAATTTTCCATTCCAGTTTCAGGTGGAAATCCGTCACCGTTTTTTCATACACTATATCGCCGCCGTTCTGCGTTTGCCAGCCTTCTGCTTTCGCAGTGTCAAGATAGAGGCAACCGCTGGCCACTTTCCAGGCGGAACCAATGGTGCTTTTATTAAAGTTGTGCCAGCCATCTGTGTTCCGGCCGTTGAACAGCAGCTGCCAGCCCGCTTTCTTTTCCTGCGGTGTGAGTGTATTGGGCTTTACCTGTGCGAATAAGCAACAGCCAATGCATGCTGACATCAGGGTTAAAATAGTTTTCATGAGTGATTATTTTCTGAGCATCAGGATATACTTCACCATGGCGGTTGCATCTTCATTGGAAAGATTGGGATGCGCCAGCATAGGCACGGAACCCCAGTTACCGGAACCACCCTTGATGACCTTCTCGGCGAGCATAGCAACATTCTCGGGGGTGTTGGGATATTTTTCCGCCACTTTGCGGTAGGCGGGGCCGGTAGCAGTTTCATCAATTTTGTGACAGGTGATACAGTCGGATTTAGCCACGAGGTCACGGCCGGCGATAAAGGCCGGGTCGCTGGTTACATCATTGGCAGGGGCAGCTTCTTTGCTCGCGTAATTGTCATTGCCGCCGCAGGCCCACAGGCCCGCCGATAGTACGGCACACAGCATCATTTTTTTCATATAGTTCATTTTGAAGTTGAGTAATTAAAGACCGAGCAGTTTCCTCAGATACGCATCGTTGTTTTCTGTCCGGGCAAAATCATCAAATGCTTTTTCCGTAACGCGGATGATATTCTTTTTAATGAATGCGCATCCTTCTCTTGCACCGTCTTCCGGGTGTTTGATGCAGCATTCCCATTCCATCACCGCCCAGCCGCAATATCCGTACTGGGTGAGTTTACTGAAGATGGTTTTAAAATCAATCTGCCCGTCGCCGGGGCTGCGGTATCTGCCGGCCCGGTTGAGCCAACCCTGGTATCCCCCGAAGGTACCTTGTTTTCCGGTGGGGTTGAATTCAGCGTCTTTTACATGAAAAGCGCGTATGCGTTCATGGTAGAAATCGATGTACTGCAGATAGTCCAGCTGCTGCAGAACAAAATGGGAGGGATCATAGAGCAGGCAGGCCCGGGGGTGATTGTTTACTTTTTCGAGGAACATTTCATAAGTAATGCCATCGAATAGATCTTCGCCCGGGTGGATTTCGTAGCATACATCCACACCGGATTCTTCAAAAGCGTTCAGGATGGGCGTCCAGCGGCGGGCCAGTTCTGTAAACCCGGTTTCCACGAGGCCCTGCGGGCGTTGCGGCCAGGGATGGAACGTGTGCCAGAGCAGCGAGCCGCTGAAGGTAGGCATAGCCGTTAGTCCCAGGTTACGGGAGGCCTTGGCCGCATACAGCAATTGCTGAACAGCCCATTCAGTGCGGGCCGCATTGTTGCCGTGCACTTCTTTGGGCGCAAAGGCGTTGAAGAGTTCGTCGTAAGCAGGGTGTACAGCCACCAGTTGCCCCTGCAGGTGGGTGCTCAGTTCCGTTATCTCGAGTCCGCAATTGTTCACCATCCCTTTCAGTTCATCACAGTAGGTCTTGCTTTCAGCAGCCAGCTGCAGGTTGATACAACGGGGATCCCAGGTCGGTATCTGCACGCCGGTAAAACCCAGTCCGGCCGCCCAGGTACAGATACTTTCCAGGGTGTTGAACGGGGGTTTATCGTCTAGAAATTGTGCCAGGAAGATGCCCGGCCCTTGAATGGTTTGCATACAGTGTTTATTTTTTCGGAACCCAAATCTCAGATTACATAAGGCGTCCATTTTTCGCCGCTTTTGCCGGAAGCCACCACGGTTTCAATAAATGCCATGCCCCGGATGCCATCCTCCACGCCCGGATAATCAGCCGCTTCCTGTGGGGCGGAGCGTCCCTCCATTCTTGCAGAAAGGGTGAGCGCGAAATTGCGGTAGATATTGGCAAAAGCTTCCAGGTACCCTTCGGGGTGCCCGCCGGGTGTTCGGCAATTGAAAGTGGCATAGTGCGAAAGATGGGCACCGTAATTGCTGCCCGCGCGGAGAATCTGCGCCGGCGCATCGAGCCATTTAACCAGCAGGGTATTGGGCTCCATCTGCGACCATTCGAGGCCGCCCTTTTCCCCATATACCCGCAGCTTCAGCGCGTTCTCTTCTCCGGCGGCTACCTGGGAGGCCAGTAAGGCGCCGGCCGCGCCATTATTAAATTTCAACAGTACATTTCCATCATCATCCAGCATCCTTCCGGGAACCATAATGTTGAGGTCAGCGCAGAGATGCGTGATACGCAGCCCGCTCACATATTCAGCCAGGTGGGCGGCGTGTGTACCGATATCACCCATGCTGCCGGCTTTCCCGCTTTTACCCGGGTCGGTACGCCAGGCTGCCTGCGCATTGCCTTCCCGTTCACTGAGTTTGCTGAGCCATCCCTGCGGGTATTCCACCCAGACTTTCCGGATGGCACCCAGCGCCCCTTCCCGGATCATTGCCCTGGCCTGTTTAACCATCGGGTAGCCTGAATAGGTATGCGTGAGGCAAAGCAGTAAACCGGTTCGGTCAACAATCTCTTTCAGTTCAAGTGCTTCTTCCAGGCTGAAGGTGATCGGTTTTTCTATCACCACATGAAACCCTTTTTCAAGGGCCATTTTGGCGGGAGCGAAATGGGCAAAGTTGGGGGTGACAATGGTGACAAAATCCATCCGTTGATCAGCGGGGAGTTTGCTTTCTTTTTCAAGCATCTCCTCATAGCTGAGGTAATTCCTTTCGGGAGATAAGAACAGAGCATCCCCTGATTCCTTGGCAATATCAGGCCGGATACTGAGGGCGCCGCAAACCATTTCCACCAGACCGTCCATATTAAATGCCAGCCGGTGAATGGCACCGATGAAGGCGTCTTTGCCGCCCCCGATCATGCCCATGCGCAGTTTTCTTTTCATATAGCGGAGAAATATTTTGAAAGAACAAGTTTACGAAATAACAGATGGATGCCTGCTGTTTTTTTACAGGGAATTTGATGGTTTTGATTCCGGCAGCCACTTTCCACTGCAAACGTTTGTTATTCTTTATTTTTTTAATGAGTAAAAAAAATACGGTTTCCGTATGTGATGGAGCGGTATAAAAAAATTACATTTAGCTTTTATAGACGGTTGCCAAAAAATATTGATTGTTGTATGAAAAGTACGATCCACGTTCAGCTGAGCACGATGATGTTCCTTAATTTCTTTGTGTGGGGTATCTGGTTTGTTACCATGGGTACCTATCTGATCAAAGGAAATATCGGCGCCACTGATGAACAGACGGGCCTGGCGTACGGTACCCAATGCCTCGGAGCTATTATTGCTCCCTTTATCATCGGCATGATTGCCGATCGTTTTTTTGCCGCACAGAAAATTCTCGGGATACTGCATCTGTCCGGTGCAGTGTTGTTATACCTGATTTCATCCCAGGCGCAGTTTCCTTCTTTCTACACCCTGCTGCTGGTATATATGATTATATACATGCCCACCCTCGCGCTGGTGAATGCCATCGCGCTCAAGCAGGTTTCCGATCCGGAGAAACAATTTGGCGGGATCCGGATGTGGGGTACGATCGGATGGATAGCTTCCGGCTTTATCATTCAGTGGATGAACTGGGAAACCAGCCCCGCGCAGCTTGATATCACATTCCGCGTGGCAGCGGCAGTATCCGCCGGGTTTGGCGTATATGCTTTCTTTCTGCCGAATACACCCCCGCCCAAGGCCGGCCATGAGGTGTCAGTAAAAGAAGTGCTGGGACTGGATGCCCTCACTGTGTTGAAAGACAGGAATTACCTCGTGTTTTTCCTGGCTTCGATTCTCATTTGCATACCGCTGGCTTTCTATTACGGACAAACGAATTTATTTCTGAACGAATCTGGTATGAAAGGCGCGGCCGGAGAAATGATCTGGGGCCAGGTGGCCGAAACGGTCTTCCTGTTCCTGATGCCTTTTTTCTTCAGCCGTTTCGGAGTGAAGCAGATGCTGCTGATCGGCATGTTTGCCTGGGTAGCCCGTTACCTGTTGTTCGCTTATGGAAATATGGAAACCGGCACTTTATTGCTGTACGGCGGCATTGTCCTCCACGGTATCTGTTACGATTTCTTTTTTGTTACCGGTCAGATTTATACTGACCGGAAATCAGGTGAACAGGTGCGATCCTCTGCACAGGGACTGATCACCCTGGCTACCTACGGAGTAGGTATGTATATTGGATTCTGGCTCGCGGGCCAGATTGTGGGGCATTACGCCATTACAGATGAAGCCGGAAAAATCATCAGTCATCACTGGAAATCCATCTGGATATTCCCCTGCCTGTTCGCGGCCGGCGTGGCCCTGTTGTTTATGCTGTTTTTTAAAAATGACAAAACTCCGGTAACTGCCCGGTCATGAAAAGAAGAAACCTCATCCGGTCTCTGGCACTTTCCGCAGGTGCACTCGCCGCAGGCCGGCAGCTGACAGCCTGTACGCCATCTGCCGCTCCTGTGGGTGGTCTGAAAGGGAATGTGCACCATTCGGTTTGCCGCTGGACCTATGATTTTCTCTCGCTGGATGAGTTGTGCCGGGTAGTAAAGGAGGCCGGGTTTGCTGCCATTGATCTGCTGGCTCCGAAGGACTGGCCCGTCATTCAGCAGCACGGAATACACTGCGCCATGTGTTACACGGCCGGCGAGGTCAGTTTGACTAAAGGGTTCAACGATCCGCAATATCACAGCCGGCTGGTACAGGATTGCCTGGAGGTGATGCCGCTGATGAAGAAAGCTGGCTACAGCAACCTGATCTGTTTCAGTGGTAACCGGAATGGAATGGATGATGAAACCGGACTGAAAAACTGTGTCATCGGATTGAAGAAAATAATGGGTGAGGCGGAAAGACTCGGGATAACAGTTCAGATGGAACTCTTCAACAGTAAGGTGGATCATAAGGATTATATGGCCGATAAAAGCGCCTGGGGAGTGGAACTCTGCAAACGGCTGGGTTCGCCCAACTTTAAATTGCTGTACGATATTTATCACATGCAGATCAATGAAGGGGATGTGATCCGCACCATCCGGGATCATCATGCTTATTTTGGCCATTATCATACAGCGGGTGTTCCGGGCCGGCATGAAATTGACGAAACGCAGGAACTCTGGTACCCGGCTATCATGAAAGCCATTGTGGATACAGGGTTCAAGGGATATGTGGCGCAGGAATTTATACCGACCGGCAGTACCACTGAAGAAAAAAAAGCGGCGTTGAAAGAGGCTGTCCGCCGCTGCGATGTGTAGAATAACCATTATTATTCATTTATAACAAGCATATACCAATGCCAGAAACCACTGTTTACGATGCCATTGTGATCGGCTCCGGAGTGAGCGGCGGATGGGCAGCCAAGGAACTCACGGAAAAAGGTCTGCAGGTGCTGATGCTGGAAAGGGGCCGTAATATTGAACACGTAAAAGACTACGTGAATGCCACCAAGGATATCTGGGAATTTCCGCACCGCGACCGCGCAACACGTCAAATGAAAGAAGACCACCCCGTACTCCGGCGCGATTATCCGCTGAATGAAATCACCCAGGGCATGTGGGCCAACGAAAAAGAGAATCCTTACACCGAAACAAAGCGGTTCGACTGGTACCGGGGTTATCACCTCGGTGGCCGTTCCCTGCTTTGGGGCAGGCAGAGTTACCGTTTTAATAAATGGGATTTTGAAGCCAATGCCAGGGAAGGTATCGCGGTTGACTGGCCCATCCGCTATGATGAACTGGCCCCCTGGTACAGCTATGCAGAAAAGTTTGCAGGTATTCAGGGTAGTAAGCAAGGACTGGAAGTGCTGCCCGACGGCGAATTCCTTCCTCCCATGGAAATGAATGTGGCAGAAAAGTGGGTGGCGGAAAATCTGAAAAGTCATTATAAGGGGAACCGTCATATGTTCATCGGCCGGAGTGCCAACATTACCGAACCCAAGCCGGAACAAAACCGGGTGAATTGTCAGTACCGGAACCGATGCTGGCGGGGATGCCCGTTTGGTGGCTATTTCAGCACCCAGTCATCCACCCTCCCGGTGGCCATGAAAACTGGCAGGCTGACACTGGAGACCAACAAAATTGTAACGCGCCTGCTGTATGATAAGGACCAGAAGAAAGCGACGGGTGTGGAAGTGATTGATGCCGAAACCTCCAAAACCTATGAGTTCAAGGCGAAAATCATTTTCGTGTGTGCGTCGGCGTTTAACAGCGCCTGGATACTGATGAACAGTGCCACCGATATCTGGCCCGACGGGCTGGGCAGCAGCAGTGGGGAACTGGGGCATAATATCATGGATCATCACCTGAAAAACGGCGCCAGCGGGGTGGTGGAAGGATTTGAGGATAAGTATCTCTTTGGACGGCGCCCCACCGGCATCTATATCCCCCGTTTCCAGAATATTTACAATGATAAGCGGGATTACCTGCGGGGATTCGGTTACCAGGGCGGCGCTGACCGCGACCGCGGACTCGATATCGCCGAATTCACGATCGGCGCCGATCTGAAAAATGCAATGAGTGAACCCGGGCCCTGGACCATGGGGATTATGGGCTTTGGGGAAATTCTGCCCTATCATGAAAATAAAATGACGCTGGATAAAAACAAGAAGGATAAATGGGGCCTGCCGGTGATTGCTTTCGACGTGGAACTGAAGGAGAATGAACTGAAGATGCGTAAGGACATGATGAATGAGGCCGAGGAAATGCTCACCAATGCAGGTGTTAAGCAGGTGAAGACTTTTGATTTTGGATATGCCGTGGGAATGGGTATTCATGAAATGGGTACGGCACGGATGGGACGTGATCCCAAAACCTCCGTTTTGAACGGACATAACCAGGTTTGGGACGCACTCAATGTGTTTGTAACCGATGGCGCCTGCATGACCAGCGCCTCCTGTGTAAACCCATCACTCACGTATATGGCACTCACTGCACGGGCAGCCGATTACGCAGTGAATGAATTGAAGAAAGGGAATCTGTAAAGTGCATCAACCTGAAACTCTTAAACCTTAAACCTTTTAAACTTCATATATGAACCGCAGAGAATTACTCCGCCAGATTGCGATCCTCACCGGGGGCACTTTTATCGGTGGCGAGCTGTTACTGAGCGGATGCAAATCCGGTGCCCGCGTGGAAGCAGGCTTTACACCTGCCACGATCTCCCTGCTGGATGAAGTGGGAGAAACGATTATTCCGGCCACGAATACACCCGGCGCCAAAGCGGCTCAGATCGGTGCATTCATGCAGGTTATGGTCACTGATTGTTATACCGAAAAAGAACAGGCTGCTTTCAAAGCGGGCATCGTGTCGCTGGATGAGGCCTGCAGGAAAATGCACCAGGAGTCTTTCATAGACTGCAGCCCGGAAAAACGTACATCCTTTCTTGTTAGTCTTGAAAAGGAAGCAAAAACATACAATGAAAAGGTGCAGCAATCCAATGCCGGAAAAGAAGAGGGTGACCGGGAGCCGCTCCATTATTATACAATGATGAAACAGCTGACCCTATTTGGATTTTTCACTTCCAAAACCGGCGCCACGGAAACCCTCCGTCATATCCAGGTGCCCGGCAAATACGATGGTGCATTTCCCTATAAGAAAGGGGACAAGGCCTGGGCAGAAGGTTAAACTTAAAAATGATTGATCATGGTAAACAGAAGACAGTTTTTGTTGCAAACGGGTATAACAGCGGCCGGTCTGTCACTGGGCGGTTGCCTCTTTGCTGCCGGTGATAAACGCCGGCTTATCGGTATTCAGTTGTATACCCTCCGGGATGAAATTAAGTCCAGGGGTTTGAAGGGTACGCTCCAGATGCTGGCATCCGCGGGATATAAAAGCGTTGAAATGTTTGGTTTCAGCGGGAAAGACTTTTTCGGCGATAAGCCTGAAGCCGTGGCCAATCTGCTGAAGACCTTCGGACTGAAATCTCCCAGCGGACATTATATGCTTAACCTGTTTGATGATAACGGTCAGCAGGTAATCGATGCAGCGCTGAGCCTGGGCAATTCCTATATCGTCATTCCCTGGTTCCCTCCGGAGCAAAGAAGTTCCATAGATGATTATAAGCGCATCGCGGAAAAACTGAATCATGCCGCTGAGTTGTGCAGTAAGAATAAAATCAGGCTGGCCTATCATAATCATGAGTTTGAATTTCAGCAGTATCCGGAGGGTGTTTGCGGATATGATATCCTTACAGAAGAGGTGAGTGCTGATCTGATGGACCTGGAACTGGATCTGTTCTGGGTGGATTTTGCCGGCCGTGATCCCTTGGAAATTTTCCGGAAATATACAGGGCGTATCAAAATGTGGCATGTGAAAGACCGCGACAAGGCGAACCCGAAAATCAATACAGAAATCGGATCTGGTACGATTGATTACAAGAAAATATTTGCCCAGGCTTCTGTATCCGGACTCGAATATTTTTACATGGAGCAGGAAAACTTCGCTATGGACCCGGAAAAAAGTATTCAGAAAAGCAACGCGTATATCAAAAAGAATCTGCTTCCCGCTTTGGGATGAATTTTGTCTGATTGATTTAAGAGGGGATGTGATGCAAATCACATCCTTTTTTTATTTCGACCACCTTTTTTCACATGCTTATGCGGTTGTCCGCCCAGGCAGTCTGTTGCATTTTTGCATCGTTCAGCCATGAAAATACATAGCCATGAAAAAATACTCACTTATGAAAGGAAACCTTCCCTGACGGAGCTGTGTCAGGAGTAATTACGGGTATCGGCCATTTGCCTGTTGCAGCGTTGTTGAAAATACAATGCAGGGCAATACGGTTGTTCGTAATCCCTGATACAGTTCTGTCAGTTTCCTGTGCAGGCAAAACCGCTCTTCCCCTCAATACAGCTGGCGCGTTGGCGTTTACCTGGTAATCCTTACCGGTAAACGGGTATGCTATCCGGCACTTACAGGATCAAGGGATGCACACATTTACAGGAGGATACCTGTTCTCTGCACACTTCCATTTGCCATTTAAAACAAAGTATAGCATGAAAGCAATTTTACTGACATTCAGTTCGGTGCTCCTGTGTACACTCGGTGTACATGCACAGGCCATTCAGTTGGCCAATAACCAGGGCCTTGAAATGCTGGGCCTGCTCAGCAGCAGTAAGGGTATTTTTTATTCCAAAAGCAATAACCAGCTGTGGGTAAGCGATGGCACCCAGGCTGGTACGAAAGTTTTTACCGGCAAAGTGCTGGCCGGCTCCAATCCCGTAGCATCGGTGATGAATGGCCTGCTTTATTTTTCCGGTTACGAGGCGTCTGCGGGCCGTGAACTCTGGGTAACCGATGGAACAGATGCCGGCACCCGGCTGGTGAAAGATATTAATCCCGGGGCATCCGGATCTGATCCGGCCGACCGGTTTGTTGTGCTGAATAATACCCTTTACTTCAGCGCGTTCAGTCCTGACAGCGGACGCGAATTGTGGAAAACGGACGGCACCGGGGCCGGAACCGTGCTGGTCAGTGATTTGGTGCCGGGTTCAACGGGCAGCAATCAATCTACTTTATACAAGCTAACGGCAGCGGGTAACCTGGTTTATTTTGTGGCCAGCACGGCTGCCCATGGCGAAGAGCTGTGGCGTACGGACGGAACGGCTGCTGGTACCATACTGGTAAAGGATATAAGACCCGGAACGGCGGGGGCTGTCCCTATGATGATGGGTGTATTCGGGAATAAACTCCTTTTTAATGCTGATAATGGTATCGCAGGCATTGAGCCCTGGGTATCGGATGGAACAGCCGCCGGAACTTTTATGCTGAAGGATATTGCGCCTGCAACCCTTTCTTCCATGTCGGATCACTTCACTTTATTTAACGGGAAAATGCTTTTTGTTGCCAATGATTTTGTACACGGATCAGAGCTATGGGAAACGGATGGTACAGCAGCCGGTACCTACCTGCTGAAGGATATTGAACCCGGCCAATTGGGCAGCATGCCCGTTTTGATAAACAGTATACAGGCCGGGGGTAAGCTGTTTTTTTCTGCCTATACCAGTGCCAATGGCATGGAGCTGATGCAGACAAACGGAACTTCATCGGGAACCGGGCTGTTTGTGGATATAGCACCCGGACCAGATGATGCCATCCCGGTGTTACTTCCGGCTTATGCCAATGGGTATGGTACTTCCACGCAGTTATTCCAGGGGAATAAATTTTTCTTTACCGCCATGACAATGGATGCCGGTTTTGAATTGTATATCAGCGATGGCACTGTGGCCGGTACGCGGTTGGTGAAAGACCTTCATCCGGGGATCGGGGATGGGTTTACCCTCAATGGATATTATATCAGTAACAGCGCTATTTATTTTAACGGGGATGACGGGGTGCATTCCGGTGAGCTGTTCAGGTCTGATGGAACTGCGGCTGGCACCACACTCGCTGCAGAAGTAAATCTGACCGGAAATGGTGAGGCCCTGCCTTTTGTAATAATCGGCAACGGACTGCTGTTTACCGGGAATGAGGGCAATAATCCCAGCCAGGAACTCCACGATCTGTTCTGGTTGAATACGAACGAAGTGGTATTGCCTGTTCAACTGGTTGCGTTCGGAGGCTATCGCAACGGACATACCAATCTGCTGAACTGGCAGGTGGCCCATGCGACAGATTTCAACCTGTTTGCAGTAGAACGCAGCACAGACGGAATACATTTTTCAACAGTAGGGGAACTTTTATGGAGCAGCACATCCAGTCGTTACAGGTTTGAAGACAGGGTAGCTGATCCATCTGCAGCGCACTGGCATTATCGCCTCCGGTTGATTGATCAGAACGGACGGTTTTCTTATAGCCCGGTGGTGATCATACACAATGCTGAAAGTCCGGCTGTTTCCCTGAAAGTATACAGGAATGGCAGCGATGTGCAGGTGTGGTATCAACTGCCCGCTGGGAATGCCATCTTGCAGTTGACTGATCCTGCAGGCCGGATTTTGCATAGTCAGCAAATCAACATGCCATCCGGCACTTTAAGGGTCTCATTGCCGGCACATAGCCGGAAATTATTACTGGTGCATATCCGCGGTGAGCAGTTCCGGTTAACGCGCCAGGTATTGTAGGGTCGTATTGCCGGCTCAACCCAATAAGAGGAGGATGTTTAGTTGCAAAAATCTTCATTACTTTTTAAAATGTTGTATACATGAATCAGGGAAAAACAATCGCTTTGATATTATTGACAGCTGTTTTTGCACTAACGGTTCTGTCATGCCGGAAACCAGTTGCTGAACCTGTTCCTGAACCTACCATGACCTATATTCAGTTCGGGGACAGAATTATCCAGTACGGCATTGCTCCACTGGTGATAGATGTGAATGGTGACCAGGTTACAGACTTTGTTTTCGGCGTCACCCTGGTGGGCGATCCCATCCGGAAAGAGGACCGTCGTGAATACCGGGTATCCTCCGGCGTAGATACTTATGTGCCGGTGAATGCACAGGAGCAATTGCTCCGTCTGCATGCGGGGGACCCCGTTACTGTCACTGGTTATCCGGATTACAACTGGTGGCCGGTTACCAGTTCCGTACTCATGCAGCGGGTAGAAAATGCAGCTGGCGTTATTCGCTGGGAAGGGTGGTGGATGGGCACACAGAAAAGGTATCTGCCTTTCAGACTCTTTACGGCCAATAACTGGTATGCGGGCTGGATTGAAATAACTGCAAATCCGGCGCATGGCTGCGTGGTTGTTCACCGGCTGGGTATTTCCAAAACACCGGGTATTTCCATACAGGCAGGGAGGTAATCAAAAGTGAAACTCATATATTTCCGGAGAAGCTGAGTGGTTACGCTCTCAGATTCATAAACTCCAGCCCTCCCGGTACCGGCGTTGTACAAATTGGTTGGCTTCATCAAAATTGGTCACGCGCATATTGGGTCCGTCCCACTGCAGCCGGATACCCCGGCCCGGATAATCGTACCAGTTTTTATGTTCTTTACTGGGTTTCCGGATGTCGGCACTCCGGATGGCTAGGTTGCCCATGAGTACCGTTTCTGTGAGTGGCCCCGCAATGGAAAAGGGTGAACTGAGGCTGCCGGCCTCCTTGCTTCCATAGCCGGCGATACAGGCATCTACCCACTGTGCATAGTGTCCCTCAGCGCCGTTGGGCACCCGTGTAACGGTTACGGGTGTCTGGTCTTCCGCATTCCGGCGCAGGGGCAGGAGTCTTGGATTGGCGCCATAGGTGCTGCACATCATTTTTCCTTTGCTGCCATAGAATATTACACCGTTACCTCCGTCTCCCATTTGTTCATCCGCACCGAGTTCGTCTGGTTTTTCCGGTTGAATCCCTCCATCACTCCAATGGAGTGTGATGATTTTACCGGTGGCAGGTTGTTTGAATTTAAGCGTTACCGTGGAGGATGCGGGCGCGCCATCCGGGAAATATCCCCTTACAAACGGTCCCGTATACACGCTTCCGGTACTGCAGGCCGCTTCATAAGGATAACCCAGCTCCAGCACCCTGAAGGGCGCTTCCAGGAGGTGGCAACCCATATCACCCAGGGCGCCGGTACCGTAATCCCACCAGCCCCGCCAGTTAAACGGCGCGATGTTTTCCACGAAATCCCTGTAAGGAGCGGTGCCGAGCCACAAATCCCAGTTCAACCCCGCAGGAACCGCTGAAGCAGCCGGCCAGGGAACTCCCTGCGGCCATACCGGCCTGTCGGTCCAGATATACACATCGCTTACTTCACCAATGAGTCCTGCCCGGTACCATTCCATCAGCCTCCGAACCCCATCGCCGCTGGCGCCCTGGTTGCCCATCTGCGTCACCACTTTATAACGCTCCGCAGCTTCCGTTAACATCCGGGCTTCATAAATGTCGTGGGTGAGGGGCTTTTGTACGTACACGTGTTTGCCGAGCTGCATGGCAGCCATTGCCTGAACGGCATGGTTATGATCGGGTGTGGAAACGGACACCGCGTCAATGTGCCGGTATTCCTTTTCCAGCATCTTACGGTAATCTGTATAGTATTTTGCATCCCGGAAACGTTCCCTGCTCTTCACTGCCTGGCGGTCATCTACATCACACAGGAATGCCACCCTTGCCCGGCCCGTTTTTGCAAACATATGGAGATCGCTTTCTCCTTTGCCGCCTGCACCTATCCCTGCAACCACCAGTTGGTCACTGGGTGCGGTAAAACCTTTGCCGCCCAGCACGTGGCGCGGTACAATCATGAAACCGGCAGCTGCCAGCAGTCCTTGCTGGAGGAAGGCACGGCGGGAAGTGGAATGCTTTTTTTTCATACAGGCAAACTGGAATGGGTGAAGAATGAATCGATGCAGTAAATTAATTTATTTTTAGGAGCAGGTTGCATTTTTATGCCGGCAGCCTCAAAATCAAAAATGCGAATTATTGTAACCGATGGTTTCACCCTCAACCCGGGTGATCTTGACTGGACTCCGCTCCGGGAGCTGGGACAGATGGTATACTTTGACCGGACTGATCCGGTACAAACGATTGATCGGATACTGGGTGCGGATATCATTATCACCAATAAAACCCGGATTGGCCCGGCGGAACTGGAGGCAGCTGCCTCGCTGAAGCTGATAGCAGTAACAGCCACGGGCTACAACAATGTGGATACGGCCGCAGCCCGCGAAAGGAGTATCCCTGTTTGCAATGTGCCCGGATATGGAACCTATTCAGTGGCGCAGCATGTTTTTGCACTGTTGCTGGAGTTTACAAACCGGGTGGGTGCACACAGTGCAGATGTGCGGGCGGGAGGCTGGAGCCGTTCTCCCGACTGGTGTTATACCTTATCGCCCGTGATGGAACTCCACCATAAAACCATGGGTATTGTAGGGATGGGAAAAATCGGCCGGCAGGTTGCAGTGCTGGCAAAGGCGTTTGGGATGGAAGTAATTTATCATGGCGGAACTGCCGATGATCCGGCATGCAGGCCGGTAAGTCTGTACGAACTGTTTATGCAGAGTGATGTCGTAAGTCTGCATTGTCCGCTCACGGATTCCAACCGCGGGATGGTAAACCAGGAGCTGCTGGGACTGATGAAGCAGCAGTCGATCCTGGTGAATACGGCACGTGGCCCCCTGATACAGGAGGCCGACCTGGCCGCGGCCCTTCAGCAACGCAGGATTGCGGGTGCAGCCCTGGATGTATTATCGGAGGAGCCGCCTCCGGCTGATCATCCGCTTACCCGGCTGGAGAACTGTTTGGTTACGCCTCACAACGCCTGGATCAGCCGGGAGGCCAGGCAGCGGATACTGGATATCACGGTGTCGAATATCCGCGAATTCCTGGATGGGCGACCGGATAACGTAGTTAATCTTCCCTGACGATCATGCATATCCTTATTGCAACCGATAAATTTAAGGGCAGTCTTTCTGCAGCAGTGGCGGCCGGTGCCATGGCGGCAGGAGCCCGCCAGGTTTTTCCCGGTGCGCAGATTACAGTGGGTGCCCTTTCTGATGGGGGAGAGGGTTTTTGTGATGCAGTACACAGGTATGCAGGCACAGAAAGTATTACCATACCTGCCACCGACCCGCTCGGGCGTCCAGTAATGGCCAGCTATGAATGGGAGGCTGCATCCGGCACCGCCTGGATTGAGTTAAGTGAAGCCAGTGGCCTGGCAAGGTTGAAATCCGGTGAATATGATCCGCTCTCCGCATCTACGTCCGGTACCGGAATCCTGGTAAGAGATGCTGTACGTCGCGGGGCGGTAAAAGTAGTGCTGGGGCTGGGGGGAAGTGCCACCTGTGATGGAGGAATGGGAATTTTATCTGAACTGGAATTACAGTTCTTCGACAGAAAGGGTTTCTTGCTGGAGCCCTGCGGAAAGAATCTTGAACGCGTCTATACGGTGCAGGGAGCTGATAATTTACCTGTATTGGAGTGGGTACTGGCAGTGGATGTGTGGAATCCGTTGTTTGGAAAAGAGGGAGCTGCAGAGGTATTTGCCCCACAAAAAGGTGCGGATCCGGCGGCTGTCAGGGTGCTCGACCAGGGTTTACGCCATTGGGCTGATACAATCCGGAACTGGCGGGGGCGGAGTGTTGACCACTTCCCGGGAGCGGGGGCGGCAGGTGGTGTGGCGGCTGGTATTGCAGGCTGGTATGCGCCGGAAATCCGTAGCGGAGCATCCATCATTATGGAGCTGGCAGGGATTTCCCGCACCATGCAGCAGGTTCAGCTGGTTATCACCGGTGAAGGGCGGCTGGATGCACAAACAGGCCAGGGGAAACTGGTTCATGCGGTGGCTGCCATGGCCAGGGAAAATGGGATACCGGTGATCGCCTGCTGCGGACAGCTGGATTTGACTGCTGCGGAAGTTGCAGGTATGGGAATTGACTGTGCGGACAGCCTGGCAGAAAGAGGTCTGTCGGTGAACACCAGCCCGGAGATACTTACAGCCGCCCTGCGGGACCTTACGGCAAGCTGTATCCGAAAATTATTCCCCGGTTAATCAGTCTCAGGAAGGATTTCAGGGTACTTTTTTCAGCATCACCAGGTAGGTGGGGAAGTGATCACTGTAACCATAGTTATAGGTGATGCCGTCATAGGTCCTTTTTGCATAGCCCCTGAATTTACCCGTTTTCTGCACCATAAAATCCTGGTTGAAAATCCGGGCTGTCCGGTAAAATAAACCTGACTGTTCTTTGTTCAGCCAGCCATTGGATATTATGATCTGGTCGAACAGGCCCCAGGAATCCTGGTAGGCGAGTGTACCGATCCCTTTTTTATAAAATTCAATCCAGGGATTAAAGAGCCCGGGGCGGGGCACTTCAGATATCTTGCCTTTTGCGTTCAGCACTTCAGCAACGCTGGGGCTGATGGGATCGTCATTCAGATCGCCCATCAGTACAATTTTGGCATCGGGATTCAGGGCGGTAATGGAATCGATTTTTTGCTTGCAAACCATGGCAGCTGCAGCCCTGGCAGGGGCAGAGCGTTCCTCCCCACCCCGGCGGGAAGGCCAGTGATTCACGAATACATGTACTGTATCTCCCATTAAAATGCCTTCCACATATAAGACATCCCTGGTAAGGAATGATTCTTTCGCGCCTCCTGGCAGTTCAACAAAGAGGGAAGCGCTTTTCAGTACCCGGAAGTATTTCGGGTTGTAAAGCAGACCTACATCCACCCCCCGCACATCAGGAGAGTTATAATGAACAATCTTCAGGTTGCGGTCTTTCAGCAGGGGCTGCTTTACCAGGTCATTCAACACAGTATCGTTTTCGATTTCCGCTACACCTGTAAGCGCCATACCATCGGGGCTGAACTCTTTGCCAATCTCAGAGAGCACGTGTGCAAGCCTGCTTTGTTTATCCCAGTATACATGACTGTTATAAACACGGGCACCGTTGGGCAGAAATTCTTCATCATCTTTCGACGGATCATTAATAGTATCGTACAGGTTTTCAAGGTTATAGAAGCCTATAACCGCGACCCGGTAGTTGTTTTTCTGAGCAATAACAGCAGAAGATAAGAATGCAAGGCAGCAAATCAGTAAAAATGTGTGTCTCATGTGCAAATAAATAAAATAAGTGGGTAAAGGTATTGATTTCGGCCTGTTCATTACATGTGCGTAATTAAAGTTTTGGTTAACAGACCGATTTTTCACCTGAAATCGCCCGGAAGTTCTAACTTTGACAACTTTTTAACTAAATACCATCACTGTGAGAAAACAGAATTATCTCCTGATGCTGATGTCGCTTTTAGCCCTTTCCGCGCAGCCTGCGTTTGCGCAGAATGGCACAACCAAAGCCGACACCAGCATTGTAGAAGAGGCAAAGGACAACCTGCTCGACAACATTCCGATCCTGTCCGTGGATGAATCTGACAACTCCGACGGTAGCGCGCAGAATGTATCATCGCTGCTGACTGCCGGACGGGATCCCTTCTTCAATAATGCGGCATTTCATTTTAATGCTGTCCGTTTCCGTTTCCGGGGATACAATGCAGATGCATTCAGTACGATGATCAACGGGGTGGCCATGGATAATCTGGACAACGGCTTTACACCCTTCGGTCTCTGGGGTGGACTCAACGATGTGCTCCGTAACCGTGATGTTACCATGGGACTGCGCCCAACCGGCTATGCCTTTGGTGATTTTGGCGGACTAACGTACATCGATACCCGCGCCAGCCGCCAGCGTAAGCAAACCATACTTGGATACAGTGCCGCCAACCGTTCTTATGATAACCAGGTGAAATTTTATCATTCCACCGGGCTGGATAAAAAGGGCTGGGCATTTACAGTGGCCGGTTCAGCACGCTGGGCGGATGAGGGGTTTGTGCAGGGCACTTATTTCCGGGGTGCTTCCGCTTTCCTGGGCATCGACAAGCGCGTGAACGACCGGCACCTGATTTCGCTGGTTGCCATGATGGCGCCCACCGAAAACGGCCGGGCCAACTCTTCCGTGGAAGAATTACAGGTACTGGCCAATGATCCCTATTACAATTCTTTCTGGGGATTTCAGAACGGTAAAAAGCGCAACGTAAGCGTGGCAAAAGTTTTCCAGCCTTTCTTTATTTTAACACACGACTGGAAAATCAATGATAAGATGAGTCTGGTAACAGCAGGGTCTTATCTCTTTGGTAAGCGGAGTGTAAGCGGTTTCGACTGGTACAACGCGGCAGATCCCCGTCCGGAATACTACCGTTACCTGCCCAGCTACCAGGAAGATCCCAATGAAAGGGATTTCCTTACACAACAGATGCAGAACGACATTAACCTCCGGCAGATCAACTGGCATGCGTTGTATAATGTAAATTACAACAGCATGGAAACAGTATACGATGCCAATGGTATCAAAGGGAATACCGTTACCGGCCGTCGTTCCCACTATATCGTGGAAGACCGGGTGGTGTACACCAACCGTATGAATTTCAATACGGTTTTTACTGCCAACCTGGGCAAACACGCTGACCTGAATGCAGGGGCTTCCTACCAGTACCAGAAGAATCAGTACTACAAGGAAGTGAATGACCTGCTGGGCGGTGCTTTCTACATGGATGTTAACCAGTTTGCAGAAAGAGATTTCCGCGGTAATGACAATGCTTCCCAGAATGACCTGAACACGCCTAACCGGATTCTCCGCAAGGGTGACCGTTTTGGCTACAATTATGACATTGACATTAAAAAAGCAGCAGCCTGGGTGCAGACTGTTTTCCGCTTCCGGAAAATTGATTTCTTCCTCGCAGCGGAACATTCCTATACCAGCTTTGCGCGCATTGGGCGTGCCCGTGTAGGGGTATTCCCGGATAATTCATTTGGCCGCGCCAAAAACCAGAACTTCTATAATCATGCTTTCAAGGGAGGTATTACCTGGAAACTTGACGGCCGCAACTATGTATTTGCCAACGGCAGCTACCTTACCCGTGCACCCTTCTTCGACAATGCTTACATCGCACCCCGTACCCGCGATTTTGTTCAGGACGACCTCACTTCTGAGCGGATTCAGACCGCGGAAGTGGGCTATGTGCTGAATGCACCCAAAGTGAAGGCCAGGATCACCGGTTTCTTTACGGAGTCGCAGAATGAATTTAATGTGATGACCTTCTACGATGAGCAGTTCCGCAATTTTGTAAACTATGCCATCAGTAATATCGGCCGCCGGCATTACGGTATGGAATTAGGGCTGGATGCAAAGATTTACCAGGGTCTCAGCTTTAACGCCGCAGCCAACGTAGCCCGTTACTTCTACACTACCCGCCAGAACGCTACGGTAACCATCGACAACAGCGCTGAGGAAGTGGCCCGCAATGTGACCATTTACTCTGAGAATTTCCGTGTGCCCACGCCGCAGGAAGCTTATACAGCCGGCCTGGATTACCGGTCGCCTAATTTCTGGTCGCTCAGCGTGAATGTCAACTACTTCAACGAAATGTGGTTCGACTTTAATCCCCTGCGCCGCACGATTGCAGCAGTGGAAGGGATCGATCCCAAGTCAACCCAGTACAGGACCATTGTTGACCAGGAAAGACTGGATGATCAGTACACAGTTGATCTCTTTGCTTATTATTCATATAAGCTGAATAAGATTTTCCATGGGCTGAAGAAAAATTACTTCCTGTCCTTTAACCTGGGGGTGAATAACCTGCTGGATAACCAGAAAATAATATCCGGTGGTTTTGAACAGCTCCGTTTTGATTTTGAGGAAAGAAATGTCAACAAATTCCCGGCCCGCCGCTTTATGGGTTTTGGCCGTACTTTCTTCCTGGGGATGAACCTGCGGTTTTAATGCTATTACTTTAACAACAGAAAAAAATAAACCATGAATAAGTTTTTCAGCAATCTTCTGACGGCCACCGCACTCAGTTTTGCATTTGCGGCTGTTCTGACTTCCTGTAAAAAGAAGTTTGATGAGCCCCCGGTTGAGGCGCCCGTCACCACCATCAAAGCCAATACCACCATTGCGCAGTTAAAAGCGCGTCATACGGTATCCGGTGCCTTTGATCCGATCAACGATGCAGGGGATATCATCATCCGGGGTATTGTAATCGGTGATGACCGGAGCGGTAACCTGTATAAAACCATGGTGATCCAGGACAGCACCGGTGGTATTGCCGTACTGGTGGACCTGAACAATTTCTACAATGTGTACCCGATCGGTCGCGAGGTATTCATTAAATGTAACGGACTGGTGCTGAGTGATTATGCCAACCAGATTCAGCTGGGAGGAGGTATCGTTACCGGTACTGCTCCTGCACTGGCTGATATCCCTGCCGCCCGTATTAACAACTACATCTTCAAGGGCACACTGGGTAACACCGTTAACCCCGCCGTGGTGACCGCCAGCCAGCTGGGTACCACCATGCAGGATAAATACATTAACACACTGGTGCGCCTGAATAACTATGAGTTCGGAACGGCCGATACGTCTAAAACCTACGCCAGTGCCGGTGTAGCATCTCCTTCCGCAGTAAGTTATGACCTGTTCACCTGCGCAAGCCTGAATCTGCCTTCCAGCAATTCAAACATTGAACTGCGTACCAGCAACTACTGCAACTTCGCGGCTTCTCCCTTGCCCAATGGTAATGGTTCCATCACCGCCATTTATACCATTTTCCGCACATTCAAGCAACTGACTATCCGCGATACCACGGATGTGAAATGCTGGGGTCCCCGCTGCGGCACCTCAACCGGTGGCGGTGGTGGTGGAGGTGGTACAGGCACCCTGTCTGATATCAGTGCGATCCGCGCCCTGTTTGCTGGTGGTACCACCACCGTGCCTTCCAATACCAAAATCACTGGTATCGTAATTTCTGACCGCCCCAATGGCAATACGCAATCTCAGAACATTATTATTCAGCAGGGGAATAACCTCTCTGGTATTGTTGTACGCTGGGCCAGTGCTACACCTGCCCACAACTTCAATGTAGGTGATTCGATCGATATCAATGTAAGCGGTGGCACCCTGAGCCTGTTCAGCGGCGTGCTGCAGATTGGAGCAGTACCACTCGCCAATGCAACACTCATCAGCACCGGTAAAGTGATTACGCCCCGCACGGCTACTATTGCCCAGGTTAACAGCAATGTGTCTGCCTGGGAATCCACCTTGGTGCGGATGCAGAATGTTACCATTTCTTCCACCGCCGGAGCCAACTGGGGCGGAACGGTGAAGTTTACGGACGCCTCCGGCAGCATTGATCATTTCACCCGTACCGGTACTACCGGTGCTACTTTCGCTAATACAGCCTTCCCTACGGGATCAAGACCTTCCATAACAGCGATTGTATCCAAATTCAACACCACCAACCAGGTGAATATCCGGAATCCGGCACTGGACGTACAGTAAGCACTTTTCATACTATTCATGGACAGCGGCTGCCCTCAAAGGGCAGCCGTTTTTTTTCAGCCCTGCTGGTGCAAAAATGACAAACTGTGCGAAACCTTGATGAGGGTATAGCTGATATTTGACAGCTTGGCAGACTGTTGCCGGCTGGCATTTGTTTTGAAATATTTACCTTAAAACTGAACCGTATGCAGAAAGGTACAATCCGGGTGCAAACCGAGAATATTTTCCCGATCATTAAAAAATTCCTGTACAGTGAACATGATATTTTTATCCGCGAACTGGTGAGTAATGCCGTGGATGCCACCCAAAAACTGAAAACGCTTTCCTCCCTGGGAGAAGCCAAAGGGGAGTTGGGTGAACTGCGGATTGACCTTCGGATAGATGCAGAGAAAAAGACACTTACCATCTCCGACCGGGGTATTGGTATGACGGCGGAAGAGATGGACAAATATCTCAACCAGGTGGCTTTCAGTGGTGCGGAAGAGTTCCTGAACAAATACAAAGGACAGAACGAAAACAATATCATCGGCCATTTCGGCCTGGGCTTCTATTCCTCTTTTATGGTGAGCGACCAGGTGGAGGTGATCAGTCAATCATTTCGCCCGGATACACCGGCTGTGCGCTGGGTTTGTAACGGCAGTCCTGAGTTTTCGCTGGAGGAAACGGAACGTGAAAGCCGGGGTACGGATATCGTGCTTCACCTGAATGCCGACAGCCATGAATTTCTTGAGCCGTCCCGGATCAGAACCGTGCTGGAAAAATTCTGCCGCTTCCTGCCCGTTCCGATTTACTTTGAGGATAAACAGATCAACAATCCCCAGCCAGCCTGGACACGTAAGCCCTCCGAACTCACCCCGGATGATTATCAGCAGTTCTACAAGGAGCTCTATCCCTTTAATGAGGCGCCCCTGTTCTGGATACACCTGAATGTGGATTATCCTTTTAACCTCACCGGTATTCTGTATTTCCCCAAGATCAAGCAGACCTACGAAATTCAGAAAGATAAGATTCAGCTGTACTGTAACCAGGTTTTTGTAACGGATGAAGTGAAGGACATTGTGCCTGAATTCCTCATGCTGCTGCAGGGTGTTATTGACAGTCCGGATATCCCGCTGAACGTGAGCCGCAGTTACCTGCAGGGCGACCCGAACGTGAAAAAGATCAATGCGCATATCACGAAAAAAGTTGCGGATAAGCTCGAGGAGATATTCAACAATGACCGTCCCGCATTTGAGGATAAATGGGAAAGCCTGGGCTTGTTTGTGAAGTATGGCATGATGACCGATGACAAGTTCCTGGATAAAGCCAACCGCTTCCTGGTGATGGAAGATGCTATGCCTGCATCTGCCGCAGAAAAGAAATTTTATACCCTGGAGGAATACCGCCAGGCTGCGGAGGCGTTGCAGAAAAACAAAGAGGGCAAGCTGGTAGTGCTGTATACCACCAACCCGGTGCAGCAGGATGCATATATACGGGCAGCTGCAGACAAAGGATACAAAGTTGTGAAGATGGAAACCCTGGTTGATTCGGCCTTTATCAATAATATCGAAATGAAGTGGGAGAACGTACAGTTTACCCGGGTGGATGCGGATATCGTGGATAACCTGATTGATAAGACGGAGCATACCGAGTCGGTACTCAGTAAAGAGGAAACCGAAAAGCTGCAGGCCCTGTTCGCGCACGACCGGGAGGGAATGCACCTTTCCGTGGAAGTAAAAGGCCTGAGCGATGCAGTGCCACCCGTGGTGGCCACGCGTCCGGAAATGATGCGCCGGATGAAGGATATGGGTGCCATCGGCGGTGGCATGGCAGCGTTTTACGCGAATATGCCCGATGAGGTAACCCTGACGGTAAACGGCAATCATCCCGTTTATAAAGGCATCCTCACGGAAGCGGACAGCAGCAGGCAGGAGAAGCTGGTGCGTAACCTGGCAGACCTGGCGCTGTTATCGCAGGACCTGCTGAAAGGCAGTGATCTTACCAGTTTTATTCAGCGCAGTGTGGAACTGATGGATAGTGGCCGTAAGAGTCAGCTGATCATTACGGAATAAAGCATCCGGATAGAAGGCAAATGGCCCGTACATGTGTACGGGCCATTTGCGTCTATGCCATGCGGTTATTTGTATCAGTCTTTAGTTGCATAACAGGGAAAGCTCCAGATGCCGGCCTTTCCGGTAGTGGTAGTATTCAGTAAATCCGTTACTGGTGAAAAGGTCGCGGCAGAGCGGATTTACATAAATGATCTGCAGTTTCCGGGGATGCCTGCGCAGGCTATCCCCGATCTGTGTAATCACTTTTTTCATTATCTCCGCATCGAAAGGATTGAACATGAAGAGACAGTCCGTATCATCCGGTATCGGCCATGATCCGGCATCCTCCAGCATTATTTCATACCGGAAAGCGGGGTTCGGCTGCTTAACATGCTGAAGGTTGCGGGCCGCTTCCGCACAGAATCCGGGTGAGAAATCGATGCCCGTTACTTTAGAAAATCCATACCGGCCGGCCACGCAGAGCGCGCGTCCTTTTCCGCATCCGATGTCTACAAAATGCTGCCTGCCCGGCGGCAGGTTTTCCAGCGCTTTTTCGAGGAGCCGGTAACTAACGGGCATGTATATGGTAGCATGTGAAATATCCACCCCGCTTTGCTGCAGGCTTTTCAGTTCATCGGCGCCGGTGGTGCGGATACCGTATTTTTTTTCGCCGGCCATTTCCTCCCGGATGAGCCGCAGCGCAAAGAGCCAGCCCCAGTGAATACCCAGGTACCAGCCGTATTGTATGTAGTTCAGTAGTTTCAGATCAGTTGTTTTGTTCAGACGGCCGGAAATCAATCACTTTCAGCTGCAGCGTGGTGGTGCCGTTCCATTCATTTTCATCAATGGTGTATACGATATCCACCGGTTTCCGCTGTTCGAGCAGCGGGAATTTATCCGCCATGTTAAACCCGATACCGGTGAGGGTGGTGCCGCCCTGTTTCAGCACAAAGCGGATATGCAGGTCCTTGACAATTTTTGAATAGCCGGTGTCAGCAACATATCTGGAAATGAAAACAGGGCGGGTGTTTTCCGGTCCGAACGGTTCCATTTGTTCAAGGATATCGAAGAGGGGTTTCCGGATTTCCGGGAAGCTGATTTCCGCATCGATGGTTATTTCCGGTATCAGCAGCTGCGGGTCGATGGTGCTGCGCACCACTTCTTCAAACCGGTTTCGGAAGTCATCCACTTTTTCCGGCAGCAGCGTAAGTCCGGCGGCTGCAAAATGTCCTCCGTATCCCAGCAGGCAATCCCTGCAGGCATGGATCGCTTCGTAGAGGTTGAATCCGGCCACGCTGCGGGCGCTCCCGGCCGCCACATCGCCGCTGCGGGTGAGCACAACTGTGGGCCGGTAATACGATTCGGTGAGGCGGCTGGCCACGATGCCCACCACGCCTTTATGCCAGTGTTCATTGTACACTACGGTGGTGGAACCGTTCAGCAGGGATTCGTCTGCATGTATCATGGCCAGCGCTTCCCCGGTGATGCTGCTGTCGGCTTCCTTGCGGTCGCTGTTATCACTGTGCAGTTCCCGGGCCAGTTCGAGGGCGCGGTCCGGATCTTTCTCAATAAACAGGCGCACGGCTTTGCGGGCATCATCCATCCTGCCCGCTGCATTCACCCGGGGCGCAATGACAAACACCACGCTGTTGATGGTTAGTTTTTTCAGGATACCGCCCAGTTCAATCAGTGCTTTGATTCCCGGGCAGGGTGCGGTGTTGATCTGCTGAAGTCCATGCCAGGCCAGTATCCTGTTTTCGCCGGTCATGGGTACAATATCTGCTGCGATGGCGGTTGCCAGCAGGTCGAGATAGTGCATGCAGGAATCTTCGGGTAGCCCGTACCGTTGTGCCAGCGCGCACATCAGTTTGAAGCCCACACCGCATCCGCATAATTCCTTGTAAGGATAAGGGCAGTCTGCCTGTTTGGGGTTGAGGATCGCAACGGCGGCGGGCAGCCGGGCATCAGGGAGGTGATGGTCGCAGATAATGAAATCGATCCCCCTTGTGGCAGCATAGGCTATGAGGTCGGCGGATTTGATACCGCAGTCGAGTGAAATGATCAGGCTGAATCCATGCTCGGCTGCAAAGTCAATACCGGCCCTGCTTACGCCATATCCTTCCCGGTAGCGGTGGGGAATATAAAAGTCCAGTAATGCGGGGTCTGTAATCTGTTGCAGAAACTGGAACATGCAGGCTACAGCAGTAGTTCCGTCCACATCATAATCCCCGAATACCAGTATTTTTTCCCGGCGGTTCGTAGCGGTGCGGATGCGGTCCACCGCTTTATCCATGTCTTTCATCAGGAAGGGGTCGTGCAGCTGCTGCAGGGAGGGTCTGAAATAGGCTTTGGCCGCATCAAAGTTGTAAATGCCGCGCTGTGCCAGTATCCTGCAAAGAACAGGACTTATTTTCAACTGATCGCGGAGTTGTTCCACAGCGGCCTGATCGGCCTGCAGCAGATTCCATCTTTTTGTCATAAGGGTTAATTATGACCCTAATTTAGTATTTTCTGTCGGTGGTATAGCGTACAAGTTCTTCGAGGGCCTGACGTACTTCGTTGCCCTGGAACCTGTAAAGGATTTCCAGCGCTTCATCCCTGTACCGGTACATGCGTTCGGTGGCGTATTCTATACCGCCTGACTGCTGCACTTCCCCGATGATGTATTTCACTTTGGCCGGATTTTTATGTTCGTTCTTCAGGAGGTAAATCAATTCTCTTTTCTTTGCAGCGGTGGCATTCTGAAGGGTATAAATCAGGGGCAGGGTGAGTTTTTTTTCCCGGATATCGTTGCCGGTGGGTTTTCCTACATCCGCTGTGCCGTAATCAAACAGGTCGTCTTTAATCTGGAAGGCGATTCCCACTTTTTCTCCAAAAAGTTTCATCTGGCTGCAGATATCTTCCTGTTTGCTGGTGCTCCATGCACCCACACCGCAGGCGGCTGAGAGGAGAGAGGCGGTTTTATTCCGGATGATTTCAAAATACACGTCTTCGCTGAGATTCAGGTTGCGGGATTTTTCAATCTGCAGCAACTCACCCTCGCTCATTTGTTTAACGGCTTCCGATAAAATCTGCAGGTGTTCAAAATCTTTGTTGTCGGTGGAGAGGAGGAGGCCTTTGGAAAGCAGGTAATCACCCACCAGTACGGCTATTTTGTTTTTCCAGACGGCATTGATGGAGAAGAACCCGCGCCGTTCCAGCGATTCATCCACCACATCGTCATGCACGAGGGTGGCGGTGTGCAGTAATTCCACCAATGCTGCAGCCCGGTAGGTGCTTTCATTAACGGGGCCGTGCAGTTTAGCGCTGAGAAAAACAAACATGGGGCGGAGTTGTTTGCCTTTCCGTTTGATTATATACCGCATAATACGGTCGAGCAGGGGAGCGTTGCTTTTTACAGATTCGGCAAATTTTTTTTCAAAAATGCCCAGTTCTTCTCCAATGGTTTCAGTCACAAGTTTCATCCCGGTAAAAACTGCAATTTAACCTCCTGCCGGAGAAATCGGGGTATTAATTTTATTCGTGTAGGCCCTCGGGTAAAGAAAAAAGGGAACCGGTGCAGCAATATGATCTCAACGCTTGTCTGTAAGTGATTAAAATATAAGGAAATAAATCGTGATTTCCGCCAAATAAATGCTAAAAAAATTTGGTTTTTAATTACCAAGTGATATTTTTGCATGTAAACAACCTGTAATTTCAGAAATTAAACAATAATCATTTATGGCAAGCAAAAAGTACACATTACTGTTAGGGGTCATTACCCTAATGACATCTGCGGCTTTCGCCCAAACCGGTTCCGGTGCTGGCGCAGGCTACAGTGTCTTCGACTCTTCTGTAATCCCCGCCAAGCGGCTGCCTCAGCAGAATGAGTTTTGGAACAATACATATAATTTCCCGGCCAAGCCGCGTAATATGTGGGAGGTGGGCGCTTCTGTAGGTGCACTCACCATCAGTGGCGACGTTCCTTCCCAGTTCCCTACCTTGGGTTTTTCTGCCCATGCACGTAAAGCCTTTGGTTACATTTTCTCTCTGCGTGTTCAGTACCTGAATGGTAACGCCAAAGGTCTCCAATGGCAACCTGCTCAGAACTATGCCAAAAATGAGGCATGGATCAGCAGCCAGTTCGGCGGTAACCTCGGCGGTGCTGGTTATACACCCACTGTTCGCGATAACCAGGGTAACCTGGTTGGTTTAGGCGGTGGTTCTGTGAACTCAGTATTCTACAACTACAAAACAAATGTACAGGACCTGTCTGTTCAGGGTATCGTTTCTCTGAACAACATCCGCTTCCACAAAAATAAAACCGGTATCACCCTTTATGGTGGCGCAGGTATTGGCTTCACCTGGTTCAATGCCAAAGTGAATGCACTGGATGCCAGCGGCAATCCTTACACCCAGCTCTTCGGAGGCCTGATGCAGCAATATGCTGACAACTTTGTGCGTGCCAACCGCAAAGACATCATCAATCAACTGAAAGCCGGTATGGACAACACGTACGAAACTGCTGCCGAGTCTGAAGCAGGCACCCGTTTCCCCAAACTGGGTAAAAGCACCCTCAAGCCTTCCGGTACTGTGATCATGGGTGTTGCTTACAAACTCAGCAAGCGCGTGAACATCGCTCTGGAAGACCGCCACACATTTGTGAAGTCTGACCTTCTCGATGGACAACAATGGCAGGAGCACGCCCGTGGTGACGCTGTTCTTACCCGCGACTATGATTCTTATAACTTCCTCTCCCTGGGTGTTAACTTCAACCTGGGTGGTAAATCTGTTGAGCCCCTGTGGTGGCTGAATCCCCTGGATTACGCTTACAGCGAGCTGAACAACCCCAAGCACATGAAACTGCCGAAGCCTGTATTTGATGATTCTGATGGCGACGGTGTAACTGACCAACTCGACCGCGAGCCCAACACACCTGCTGGTTGCCCGGTTGATACTCATGGTGTTACCAAAGACACAGATGGTGACGGTGTGCCTGACTGCAAAGACAAGCAACTCATTACCCCCACCGACTGCCAGCCTGTTGACGCTGATGGTGTAGGTAAATGCCCAGAGCCTGCCTGCTGCACAGATATTAAAAATAAAATTGCCTCAGGTGAAATTGGCGGTAGTAAAGTTGCCGATTGCCCTGCAGACTATCCCAGCCTTACGCTGAAAGGTGTTGCGCTGAGCGCAGACGCGAAAGCAATGCTGGCTTCTGTAGCTGCCAAGCTGAAAGACAAGCCGACCTGCAGCATTACCCTGACTGCTTATCCCAAGGCTGACAAGCGCAGCCAGTCGCTCGCCGACAAAAAGCTGGAAGCAGTTAAAAACTACCTGGTAGAGAAACTCGGTATCAGTGAAGACCGTATTTCTACCGACAAGGTGATCGATGGTGGCGATGCCAATACCATCGACATCAAATCCAACTAAGTGTATTACTTTTTGCTCAATGATTACCCTCCCGGTTTTCCGGGAGGGTTTTTCATGTTGGGAAATATTTAACGGACAGGTTTTGGCATCCCTTAATTATTCAGCGATTTTTGGTTTAAAACCATTAATTTTGCCCACTCTATGCGCAGAACTGTAACGCCCTGCCTTCTTTTTATACTTTCCGCTTTCTTGCTGTCATGCAACAGTAAGTTCAATAAAGTGCTGAAAAGCAACGATTACGAGTATAAACTGAAAATGGCCGACCAGTATTTTGCGGATCAGAAATACCGGTTTGCCCAACAATTGTACGAAGAGCTTTATCCTGTTTACAAGGGCACTGAGAAGTTCGAGGAGCTCTATTACAAAGACGCGTATTGCTTTTATTACATGGAGAATTACCGGGATGCCGAGAATTTTTTCAAAGGATTCCTGGAGGTTTTTCCGAATAGTTCCAAGGCAGAAGAAGTGGATTTCATGCATGCACTTTGTTATTACAAGCAATCGCCGAAGCTGGAACTGGAGCAAACCAATACGGCCAAAACCATGGGCGTCATGCAGAGCTTCATTAATACCCATCCGGGTTCCCCGCGGGTAAAGGAAGCCACCGAGATCATGGATAAATGCCGGGCCAAACTGGAACAAAAGGAACTGCGTGCGGCTGAGTTGTATTACAAACTGGGGCAGTTCAGGGCAGCGGCCATTTCCTTTGATAACCTGCTGAACAACTACCCTGAGTCTGTTTCGGCTGACCGGTATAAACTGCAGGCATTGAAATCTTATTACCGGTTCGCGCAGCTCAGTATTTCTGACAAGCAACTGGAGCGCTATGAAAAAGTAGTGACTGAATTTGATGATTTCAGTGACCGTTTCCCCGACAGTAACCTGAAAGCGGAAGCGGAAGAATATCGTAATTTAAGTGTAAACAATATTAAAGACATACAAAATGAGCAAATTAAGACGGCTGCACAGCTCTAACACCAGCAGCGTGGTGGAACCCAAGAACCTGTATGACCTCAAGGAAAAAACAGGCAACCTCTACGAGTCGATCGCCATTATTGCCAAAAGAGCGAACCAGATCAACATTACGGTGAAAGAAGAGCTGCACAATAAGCTGGAAGAATTTGCCAGTCATACAGACAGCCTGGAGGAAATTCATGAGAATAAGGAGCAGATAGAAATTTCCAGGGCCTATGAGCGCATGCCCAACCCTGCTTTACTGGCCAGCCAGGAGTTTATGGAGAACAAGATCTACTTCCGTAAAAACGACGAAGACCTGTTCCGTTAATTTTATCAGTTTATTTACTATACAAATCCTATTTTTAATCCCGCTTTCAGCGGGATTTTTTATGCTTCAGGGAAAGAAAATACTCATCGGCGTTACCGGCAGCATTGCTGCGTATAAAATACCCCTGCTGGTCCGTATGCTGGTGAAGGAAGGGGCCGAGGTTAAAGTGATCATGACGGCTGCAGCCCGTGATTTTGTTTCTCCGCTTACCCTTTCCACCCTTTCCCGTCAAACCGTTTTGTCGGATATCAGTGAAGGTGATACCTGGTCCAACCATGTGATGCTGGGCCGCTGGGCCGACCTGATGCTGGTAGCTCCCCTCAGCTGTAATACCCTGGCCAAAATGGCGCATGGCCTCTGCGATAACCTGTTGACAGCCGTGTATTTATCCGCCACCTGTCCGGTAGCCGTAGCACCCGCCATGGATGAAGATATGTGGCATCACCCTGCTACCCGGGCAAATATCCGCACACTGGAGAGTTACGGACATAGGGTTATTCCGGTGGAGTCGGGCGAACTGGCCAGTGGCTTAACAGGGGAGGGCAGAATGGCTGAACCGGAAGCGATTGCTGCCTGGATCCGCCAGTTTTTTTCAGTAAAGGGCACATTGGCTGGCAAGAAAGCACTCGTGACCGCAGGCCCTACGTATGAGGCCATCGACCCGGTGCGCTTTATTGGCAATCATTCTACCGGAAAGATGGGGATTGCGATTGCTGCTGAACTGGCAGCCCGGGGCGCAGCAGTAACGCTGGTGGCCGGGCCTGTGACTGTGCCGGTGCCGGCAGGTATGGATGTTATCCGTGTGCAGTCGGCTGCTGAAATGATGGAAGTGTGCACGCGGATCTTTCCACAGGTTGACATCGCCGTGATGAGCGCAGCAGTGGCTGATTACACCCCGGCTGAAGTGGCTGATGAAAAAATTAAAAAGAAAGATGCTCACCTGCAACTGGAACTCCGGAAAACGGGGGATATTCTTAAAACACTGGGAACACAAAAGCAGGCGCAGCAATTGCTGGTAGGCTTTGCTTTGGAAACCCAAAATGAAGAGGCCCATGCTCTGCAGAAGCTGAAAGATAAAAATGCTGATATGATTGTTCTGAACTCACTCAGGGACGCAGGGGCGGGTTTCGGACACGATACCAACCGCATTACCATCTTTGACCGGACCGGTGGGGTACTTCATTTTGATACCCAGCCCAAAACAGCCATCGCCGCTGAAATTGTGAACGCTATCATACGATACCAGTCATGAAAACAACACTGATTACACTGTTATTATCCGGTCTGCTGGTGATGCAGTCAGGGGCGCAGGAACTGACTGCCCGGGTAACCATCAACAGCAGCAGGGTGGGGAATACCGTAAATAAAAATGTATTTACTACGCTGCAGAATGCGTTGAATACTTTCCTGAACAACCGTAAATGGACCAGCGATGATTTTCTGCCTGCTGAAAAAATCGATTGTAATTTTCTGCTCAATCTTCAGCAAACACAGGATGCCAATATATACTCCGCATCCCTCACCATTCAGGCTGCCCGCCCGGTTTTTAACAGCACGTATCTGTCGCCCCTCGTGAATTTTCAGGATGAAGATATCACATTCAAGTACCTCGAGTTTCAGCAGCTTGAATTCAATGAAAACAGGGTGGCAGGCAACGATGCGCTGGCCTCCAACCTTACAGCCGTGTTCGCCTACTATGTGTATATGATCCTGGGCTTCGACTATGATTCATTTTCACCCAAAGGCGGTATGCCCTATTTTCAAAAGGCACAGAATGTCATCAATAATGCCCCTGAAGGCAGGGGTATCAGTGGCTGGAAGGCTTTTGACGGTATCCGTAACCGTTACTGGCTCACCGAAAATATGCTGAACAGCCGGTATGCCCTGATGCATGATATTTATTATAATTATTACCGTACTTCCCTGGATAAAATGTATGAAGATGAGAACGCGGCGCGTGCGGAAATGCTCAATGTGCTGAACCTGCTCACCGCCTATAATGCCGATAATCCCAACACCATGATTAACCAGTTCTTTTTCCAGGGCAAGGCCAACGAACTGATCCGCCTCTTTTCCAAATCGCCCCAGCAGGATAAAAGCCGGGCTTCCGAGCTTCTGCAGAAGCTGGATGTCTCCAATGCCACCCGGTATAAAAATGAACTCAAATGATGCGTCTTCTTAACCGGTTGTTCATAATGGGCTGCCTGTTGCTGTTCTTTTCCTGCCGGCAGCAGAAAGAAACAGGCAATATACTCGGGGAAGATCAGATGGGTCGCGTACTCTTTGATATGCTGCAGGCAGATGCTTTCAGCGAAAACTATCTGTTTAAAGATTCACTTAAGAAAAACAGCACCACCGCGGCACTGCAGGATCAGATTTTCTCCCTGCATCAGATTACCCGGGATGATTTCCGCGCCAGTTACCAGTTCTATGCCGGCCGGCCCCGAAAGATGTCGCGCATACTCGACAGTTTACTGGCAAGGGCCGAACATTCCCGCAGCGCGATGATGATGGAGCGCTACTCCGGAAGCAAAGTGCCGGTGGAACAGGCGGGAGAATAAGGCTGAAAGCCGGCTTTTCATGTACACATTACCGTAATAACGAGTATGCCGGTGGCATTGCTGAAATGTTCAGTTTGGTGAACGCGTTTCCATTGCCTGCTGCAAAATAATTCAGCCTGTTCCTGTATCATCAGCAAATCGTTTAAAACTGCACCTGGCCCTATTCCGCCCTTGATAGTTCATCCATGCTCATCAGCAATTACGCATAGCTCCATAATTTCATACCTGTCTCATTTATCTCATTTCCGTTACAGCGTTTAGAGCTGGCACGAAATTGTACAAAGAAAAAGGCTGCCCGTTTACAGGCAGCCTTCCGGAATGTAAAGAGAAGTAAGATCAGTAGTTCCTGACTTTCATTTCCACACGGCGGTTTTTGGCACGTCCGGCTGCGGTCTTATTATCGGCAACCGGATTCTCATCTCCAAATCCTGCAGCGCTCAGCCGGTCAGCAGCAATGCCTTTCCCGGTAAGGAAAGCACTTACTGCCTGTGCGCGGGCTTCACTGAGTGCCCTGTTTTTTTCAGCATTACCGCTGTTGTCGGTGTATCCGTTGATATCTACTTTGTAGTCGGGGTTGGCCTGTAAAATGGCTGCTACACTGTTAAGCGCAGCGGTTGATTTAGACAGGAGTTTGGCGCTGCCGGTGGCAAAGAAAATACTGGCGGCTGCCTTGTTGATACGCTCAATGGTGGCCTTTGCAATTTCCGGACATCCCATATTGGCTGCAATACCCTTTACGGCCGGGCACTTGTCTTCTTCATCATTGATGCCATCCTGGTCAGTATCGGGGATGGGGCAACCCTGGTAACGCGCCAATCCTGCTGTTTGCGGGCATTTGTCCTCTTCATCATTGATGCCGTCTTTATCAGAATCCGGCACGGGGCAACCTTTGTATTTCAACAACCCTTTTTCGCTGGGGCACTGATCGTCTTTATCCGCCAGCCCGTCTCCATCCGTATCGGGGCAACCTTTGAAAGCTGCCAGTCCCTTCGCGTCCGGACAGGCATCGGTTTCATCCGGTACTCCATCATTATCGCGGTCGGCCACCACCGGAGCGGGCGGCGGCGGTAAAGGAGCCGGGGCGGCTTCTTCGTTACCTATGTTCTGGGCAAATCCCAGCGAGTAGAAAAGATTATTGGGTAATACATTGGGTGTAATGGACCATTTATACTGGCCCTGTACAAAAAGATAGGTGGTGTTGCTTGCATTGAACTGTATGCCACCCCCAAGCGGAATATAGCCGCCCATTTTACCCGTATAGATACCTGCTCCCACCCCTGCGGTGAGGAAAGGCGCCCAGATGTTTTCATCTTTCAGCGGACGGATATTGATACTGGGTTCCAGTTCAATGCCCATCTCTGTTTTACCGGGCAGGCCCTGGTAGAGTGAGCTGTAATCATGAAACACCCCGTTCAGGCGGGTGGAAAAATCTATGAAGGGGGTCAAACCTTTCCAGTAGCTGACAGATACCCCGGCACTCATATCCTTAATGGGCAGGGTGGAGGCGTTGCTGTTACTGCCGAAGTTTTTAGGCGCGTTAAAATCACTCAGGGTAAAAGCGATGCCGAACAGGGCCGGCTTTTTTTGTCCGGGCTTCAGTCCGTATTTCTTTTTCTGCTGCGCGCCGGCAGAAACAACGATCATCAGCACGCTCAACGTCAAAATCAAAACTTTTTTCATAACAGTAGTTTGTATTTCCGGAATACCGGCCGGTAAAGATAAAAAATCCCCGGCAGGTAGCTGCCGGGGATCGTTATCAAATTCAACAAAGGATCATTCGCCTTTGATGTTCTGTGCAAAACCGATGGAATAAAACAGGTTATCACGGGTCACTTTTGTGGTAAGTGCCCATTTGTATTGAGCCTGGATGATCAGGTAAGTGGTGCTGCTGGCATTGAACTGGATGCCACCGCCAAGGGGGAGATAAGCACCCATTTTACCGGTGTAGATTCCAACGCCCACGCCCGCGCTGAGGAAGGGCGCCCATACATTTTCATCTTTCAGGGGGCGGATATTCACAGAAGGCTCAAGTTCAATACCCACTTCGGTTTTACCCGGAAGTGACTGGTACAGGGAGCTGTAATCGTGGAAAACGCCATTGAGCTTTGCGGAAAAGTCGATGAAAGGAGTAATACCCTTCCAGTAACTCACGGATACGCCCGCACTCATGTCTTTGATGGGGATGGTAACGCCGTTGTCGTTCTTGAAGTTTTCAGGGGCGTTAAAATCGCTGAGGGTGAAAGCCACGCCGAAAAGAGCCGGTTTTTTCTGACCGGGAGCAAAGCCGAATTTTTTAGATTTCTGCGCATAACTGCCGGCAACCACCAGGGAAGCGGCCAAAACGAGTAAAAGTTTTTGTTTCATAAGCTTTTAGTTGGCATCCGGAGTTATCCGGCATGTTTTAATAGTTTCAAATGTAGGAATATTTGCCTGTCTGCTCAAAAAATATCACATAAAATCACGCCGTTCTTTCAGTCGTCCTCCAACAGGCCTGTTCCTGATTTTTACACTATATTTGCCCGTCGCAAGGGTCCGGTAGCTCAGTTGGATAGAGCATCAGCCTTCTAAGCTGGTGGTCATTGGTTCGAATCCAATCCGGATCACCGGTTACAAGCCTCCTTCAACAGAGGCTTTTGTAATTTTATCAAAACACCACGGGATGGATGTACAGATCGAAGCTTCCTGGAAAGCGGCGCTCCGGCAGGAATTCAGTAAACCCTACTTTCTGGGTATAGTAACGCACCTCAAAGCAGAGCGGGCCGCCGGGAAAACCATTTACCCGCCCGGTTCCCTCATTTTTAATGCCTTTCACCAAACACCGTTTGAGGAAGTTTCGGTAGTGATACTTGGCCAGGATCCTTATCATGGTCCGGGTCAGGCCCACGGACTCAGTTTTTCCGTTCAGGCGGGTGTGAAGCCACCTCCTTCCCTGGGTAATATTTTCAAAGAAATTTCAGCGGATACCGGCGTCAGCATGCCCCCGGGATATGGTAATCTTACCCATTGGGCCCAACAGGGGGTATTACTGTTAAATGCCATTCTTACGGTCCGTGCCAACGAACCCGCCAGTCACCAGAAAATCGGGTGGATGGATTTTACGGATGCCGTGATCAAAAAAATTTCTGATGAAAAAACGGGCGTGGTCTTTATGCTCTGGGGAAAATTCGCGCAGGATAAACAGGTGCTGATTGATGAAACCCGGCACCTGGTGCTGAAAGCCGCTCACCCTTCCCCCTACAGTGCTGATAAAGGTTTTTTCGGATGCCGGCATTTCTCCAAAGCCAATCAGTATCTTGTACAGCATGGCCGCGCGCCGATTGACTGGAAACTGACACAAACCTGAAATGGAAGGACAGAATAAACAAACCGAATTACCTGATTACCGGCCAAACCGGTTTGAACTCGTTTTCGCCCGTTGCTGGGCATGCTGGGGGCTGATAAGTTTTGTGTGCACCTTTCTCATCATCTTTCCTTTCTCTATGCTGGCCTGGCTGATGCCGGAGAAAAAAGGTCAGACTTATTTCATTACGGTGTCCCGGTGGTGGATGAATACCTGGCTCTTCCTGATCGGTTGCCCGGTAAACATTCGTGGACGTGAATATTTTAAAAAGGGGGAACACTATGTGGTGGTGTTCAATCACAATGCCCTGCTGGATGTGCCGCTGTCGGCTCCTTATGTGCCGGGCGCCAACAAAACGATCGCCAAATCATCCTTTGCCAAAGTGCCTGTGTTTGGCTTGTTTTACAGCCGGGGTGCCGTGCTGGTTAACCGTAAGGATGAGTTGAGCAGGCGCCGCAGTTATGAACGGATGAAGGCCGTGCTCGCCGCCGGAATGCATATGTGCCTGTATCCGGAAGGTACCCGCAACCGCACGGCTGCACCGCTGAAACCCTTCTACGACGGAGCCTTTAAACTGGCATCGGAAACCGGAAGCGCTATTATTCCCTGCATCATCACCGGTACCCGGAAAGCCATGCCGGCCAACCGTTTTTTTTACCTGCTTCCCACACGGCTCACGATGCAGTTTCTTCCTCCGGTAGTTTCAGCTGGCCAGTCGCCCGGATTGCTGAAGAATATGATATTCAATATGATGCAAGAGGCCTACACAAACACTGTACAGCACCGCAACCGTTAACAGTGAACAATTGAGCAGGGGCATTTGTGCATAAATATGTATTTTTGACACAATCCCGCTGTAAGATCCGCAGGTACAGCCTTTGCAGGAGTGCGGTGATGAGTTTCCGGCCGGCTGCTGACAGGGCAAATGGTGCGGTTGCAACCAAAACTGTTTAACGGATGAAAAAAGTAACGAAAATAGGTGTACTTACTTCCGGTGGCGATTCCCCCGGTATGAATGCCTGTGTACGGGCGGTTGTGCGGACAGGCCTCTACCACGGCATGGAGGTTTTTGGGATTATGCGCGGTTACAGCGGCATGGTGGAGAATGATATTTTTAAGATGGAAAGCCGCAGCGTGGCCAATATTATACAGCGGGGCGGTACCGTACTCAAAACTTCCCGCTGCAAGGAATTCATGACTCCGGAGGGCCGCCTGAAAGCATATAACAATCTCAAAAAACATGGTATCAACGGACTCGTGATCATCGGGGGCGATGGCAGTTTCCGCGGCGCGCAGATATTCAGCAACGAACATGATATTCCCTGTGTAGGCCTCCCCGGTACCATTGATAAGGATATTGCGGGCACGGATTTCACCATTGGTTTTGATACGGCTGTGAATACAGCGGTATCGGCCATTGATAAGATCCGGGATACCGCCGATGCGCATGATCGCCTCTTTATTATTGAAGTGATGGGCCGGGATGCGGGGTATATTGCCCTGCACAGCGGTATCGCTACCGGTGCCGAACACATCCTGATACCCGAGAAAAAAACCGATATTGAGGATATTGTGCTGCAGCTGGCTGAAAAGGAGCGACGTAAAAAACTGATGAATATTATTGTGGTGGCCGAAGGCGATGATTTTGGCGGCGGTGATGAAGTGGCCCGCTTTATCCGCGCACGTCTTCCGCAGCAGGAAGTACGGGTGAGTATCCTGGGTCATATCCAGCGGGGTGGTTCACCCAGCTGTTTCGACCGCCTGATCGCCAGCCGTATGGGCTACTCTGCCGTGGAATGCCTGTTGCAGGGACGTCACAATGTGTTTGTAGGCATCGTAAACAACAGGATGCATTACATGCCCCTGAATGAAGCGGTAAAGAAAAAACAACGCATCAGTGAGGAGTGGATGAAAATCGTCAAAATCCTGGCCTCCTGAGCCTGCCGCCGGGATGTACCTGAATACCCATTGCCAATAACCAGCCCGGGCCGGCGACCATCGGTCCATGCTTACATATGAGTAAAAATATCGGAAAATACCTGCACCGCCAGATGGATAAAGAAGCAGGTATCCGTCATAGTATCAAACGTACCAAGATTGTTGCCACGGTAGGCCCGGCCTGCTCCACCTACGACAAGTTACTGGACCTGGTGAAAGCGGGCGTAAACTGTTTCCGCCTGAATTTTTCACACGGTACCCACGAGGATAAAAAACAAATCATCGACTTTATCCGGGAAATCAATAAAAGAGAACCTTATAATATCGCTATCCTGGGTGATCTGCAGGGCCCCAAACTGCGGGTTGGAGAGATTGAAAACGGCAGGCTGGAACTGAAGGAGGGAATGGAACTGGTGTTTACCACGGAAAAAATTGTGAGTACTCCGGAAAAAGTATATGTATCCTATCCTAACCTGGCCAAGGACGTTAAACCCGGCGAGCGTATTTTCCTGGATGACGGGAAGATGGAAGTGAAAGTAGTATCCATCCTGAACGAGAAGGAAGTAAAAATCTCTGTTACCCTGGGCGGCACTTTGTTACCTAAAAAGGGGGTGAACCTGCCCGATTCCGCGCTCACCATGCCTTCCCTGACGGAGAAAGATATTGCTGACCTGGAGTTTATCCTGGAACAGGATCTCGACTGGGTGGCGCTTTCTTTTGTACGCCACACCAATGATGTACGGGAACTAAAGCGCCGTATTCGTGAAAAAGACAGCAAGATCAAAATCATTTCCAAAATAGAAATGCCGGAAGCACTCCGGAACCTGCGCGATATCATCATTGAAAGCTACGGGGTAATGGTTGCCCGTGGCGACCTGGGGGTAGAAGTACCCGTAGAACAGGTGCCGCTCATTCAGAAAGATATCATCTCCAAGTGCATGCACCGCGCCAAACCGGTGATTGTGGCTACACAGATGATGGAAAGTATGATGGAGCGTACCAAACCCAACCGCAGTGAGGTAACCGATGTTGCCAATGCGGTACTGGAAGGCGCCGATGCGGTGATGCTCAGTGGTGAAACCGCCATGGGCGCATATCCCACCCTGGTAGTGGAAACCATGAGTAAGATTATCCAGGAGGTGGAGAATAATGTTTACAATTACGACCGGGATGATATGCTCACCCCGCAGCCGCATTCGCCCAGCCTCCTGAGTGATGCGTTGTGTTACAGCGCCTGTAAACTGGCAAAAGATGTACACGCCAGTGCGCTGGTAGGTATGACGCAGAGCGGTTATACGGCCTTTATGCTCAGCAGTTACCGCCCTAAAGTGCCCTTGTTTATTTTCAGTAAGGAACGCACCCTGCTGAATCAGCTGAGCCTGAGCTGGGGGGTACGTGCTTTTTACTATGCAGAAGAGGAGAGCCTGGATGATATTTTCTTTGACCAGATCAGTATCCTCAAAGAACGAGGCTTCCTGAAAAGCGGGGATGTGGTGGTGAACACCGGCAGTACGCCGGTTGCCCTGCACCTGCCCACCAATGTCATCAAGGTTACCAAGGTGGACTGACATTTTCATGACATTACTGGCGAAGTTGGCCCCTGAAAGGGCCAACTTTTTCTTTTTGCGTAATCCGTTTTCCCGATTGCTACCGGCTTTATTCCATTCCTGCGGCAGTTTTGCAATCAAAATTTATTGAACGTTTTATGACGCACCTTCAAAGAACCTTCTGTACCCTTTCGTTTCTGCTGGTTGGCAACTTGGTATTGGCTCAATCTGAAAAAGCAAAACCTGACACCGCTACTCCCAGCTTTAATCAGTCCCGTTACCTGCCTTCTGTCACCGTGGTGGGCCGCAACAGCAAAACGGATATCCACCAGCTGCCTGAGATTGTAGGTACTTCCATTTATGCCGGTAAGAAAAACTCCCTGATTGTCGTGGACAATGTAAACGGGAATGTAGTCACCAATACCATGCGCCAGGTAATGGCCAAAGTGCCCGGAATCCATATCTGGGAAAGTGACGGCAGCGGTATTCAGATTGGGGTGGCTGCCCGTGGACTCAGCCCCAACCGCAGCTGGGAATTCAATGTGCGGCAGAATGGTTATGATATTTCCGCCGATCCTTTCGGATACCCGGAGGCCTATTATAATCCGCAGCTGCAGGCTGTACAGCGGATTGAAGTGATTCGCGGGCAGGGTTCCCTGCAGTATGGCCCGCAGTTTGGTGGCATGGTGAATTATATTCTGCGCAACGGCAGCGAAATCAATAAGCCATTTCAGTTTGAGACACAGCAAACCGTGGGCAGTTATGGATTGTTCAATACCTACAATGCCATTGGAGGCGAAAACAAGCGTTCGCATTTTTATGCATTCTTCGATCACCGGAATGCAGATGGCTGGCGGCAGAACAGCCGCTATTATACCAACAGTGGTTTCGGTACGTATACATTCAAAGTGAATCAGAAGTTCTCTGTTACCGCGGAGCTGATGCATTCAGCAATCCGCAGCCAGCAACCCGGCGGTCTTTCGGATGCACAGTTTAAGGCGAATGCCCGTCAGAGTTTCCGGGCCCGTAACTGGTTTGATGTAAAGTGGACCACCGCAGCGCTGATTGCCAATTATGAAATCAGCCAGCATGCACGGCTGAATGTAAAACTGTTCACAATGGCCGGAAACCGGAACAGTGAAGGATTTATCAGGGCCATCACCATCGCTGATTCCATCAATGCTGCTACCCTGAATTATAACCCCCGGGTGCTGGATATCGATCAGTACCGGAACCATGGGATGGAAGCACGTTACCTCACTGATTACAGCATCGGTAAAATCAGCAGTACCTTTTCTGGTGGTGTGCGTTTATTTACCGGACTTACACGCCGTTACCGGGATGGCGTTACCAACAGCAACCTGGATTACTCCGGCGCCAGGTTCGAGGGTGTATGGCCGCGCGAAATCAGCTACCGTTCTCACAATGCTGCCTTGTTTGCAGAAAATGTATTCCGTCTGAATAAACTGCTGGTGGTTCCGGGCATACGGTATGAATATGTGGAAGGAAAAGCCAGTGGCCGGAACGGTTTCACCAGTACCGGCACTCCCATTCTGTTGCAGAATCAGAGCAGAAGCCGGGGTTTTCTCCTGGCGGGCGTGGGAGTTGAATACCATGTTTCAGCCAAAACCGAACTGTACGCAAATTTCACTCAGGCTTACCGGCCCATCCAGTTCGCAGATCTCACCGCGCCTCCCACCACGGATGAGATAGATCCGCAGCTGGCAGATTCCAAAGGGTATAATATTGATTTCGGCTACCGTGGAAAAGTACTCAACTTCCTGTTCTTCGATGTTAGCGCCTACCATCTCCGGTATAATAACCGGGTGGGTACGATTGCTCAGCAGCGGCAGGACGGCAGCTTTTATAATTACCGTACCAATGTGGGCAGCAGCCGCAGCAAGGGTGTGGAAGCACTGGCTGAAATCAGTTTTATCAAGGCTTTTGCACGGCATATCCAGAACACGGATATCACCGCTTTCGCTTCTTACAGCTATACGGATGCCCGGTATGATAACCTCAAAGTGGTGGTGAAAAGCGGCAACGATCTGGTGGAGAGCAACCTGAAAAATAAGAAAGTGGAAAATGCCCCGGTACATATTCTGCGTACAGGCATCACCTATACCCTTCATGGTTTCAGCATTACCCCTCAACTCAGCTACGTGGGCGACTCCTATGCAGATGCGAATAACACAGAAGCACCTTCTGCCAATGGACAGAATGGTCTTATTCCTTCCTACACGGTATTTGACCTGACGGCTGCTTACCGCTGGGAAAAATTCAATATCAAAGCCGGCGTGAATAACCTCGGCAATGCCATGTACTTTACACGCCGGGCGGGTGGGTACCCTGGCCCCGGCCTACTGCCTGCTGATGGAAGAAACTTTTTTGTTTCTTTCGGCGCGGTATTATAATGGTTGCCTGATCCTGATTACTGAGGACAAACCACCCGGTGGTTTGTCCTTTTTTATTGCCGGGTTACTGTGCTCCGCTTTCATTTGCAGATGATCTCTTCTTATCTTGTAAAAAATTTTTGAAATGGCAACTGATATCCGGTGTCCGAACTGCGGGCACCAGTTTGATGTGGAAAATGTAATCGCCTCCGAGCTGGAGGGCCGCTACCGGCAGCAGTTTCAGCAACAGCAACAGGAGCTGGCCGACCGGATGGATGCGGAAAAAAGGAAACTGCAGCAGCAGCAACAGGAATTTGAGGAGAAGAAAAAGCGGGAAAATGAAATATTTACCCAAAAGCTGCAGCAGGAAAAACTGAAAATGGAAGGGGAGCTGCAGGAACAACTCCGGAAAACAATATCCGCCGATTTTGAAAATCAGCTCCGGCTGCTTCAGAACAACAACCGCGAGCAGGAGGAAAAACTGAAAGCCGCCCGCCAGCAGGAACTGGAATTCCTGCGGAAAGAGCAGGAACTCAAAAACAAAGAAGCCGAACTCGAACTCACCCTGCAGAAAAAACTGCAGCTGGAAAGAGAACAGCTGGCAGAGCAGATCCGCAAACAGGAACTGGAAAAAAACCAGGTGCGCGAAACAGAAATGCAGCTGAAGCTGAAAGAAGTGCAGGTGCAACTCGAAGAGCAGAAGAAACTGGCGGAGGAAATGCGCCGCCGGGCCGAACAGGGCAGTATGCAGCGCCAGGGTGAAGTGCAGGAACTGTTGCTGGAAGAAATACTGCATGAACAGTTTCCGCTGGATGTGGTGGAGGAGGTGGGAAAAGGCGTGGAGGGGGCCGACTGTATTCAAACGGTACGCAGCCTTTCAGGCCGGGAATGCGGGAAGATTATTTACGAAAGCAAAAGAACAAAGAACTGGAGCAATGCCTGGATTGAAAAGCTGAAAACGGATATGCGTACCCGTGGTGCGGATGTGGCCATCCTGGTAACCCAGGTGTTTCCGAAAGACATGGATAAGTTTGGCGAGAAAGACGGTATCTGGATCTGCAGTTTCTCTGAAGTGGCCAGCCTAGCTGCAGTGCTGCGCACCGGGATAATCCGGGTGAGTGAGGCCTTGCGGAGCCAGGAAAACAAGGGAGATAAGATGCAGATGCTCTATGATTATCTCACAGGAAATGAATTCAGGGGTCAGATGGAAGCGATTGTGGAAGGGTTCATGGCGTTGCGGAATGGCATTTCCAGGGAGAGGGTGCAGATGGAAAAAATCTGGAAAGAGCGCGAGAAACAACTGGAAAAAGTATTGCTCAATACCAGCGGTATGTATGGATCCGTGAAAGGGATTGCCGGTGCATCGGTCAGTGATATCCCGCTCCTGGACGGAGGGGATGTGCCGGATGCGCCTGAAGGAGCATAAATATTACAGCAGTGCCACAGGATAGCTCCTTCATTCAGTTTCCGTCAGATGACAGCCAGGCTGTTTCGTTGCAGGTGCAATCAGTGATCGATTCGCTGCGCTATGATCTTCTGCACCAGCAGGAACTGGCACAGCCTGAAGCACATGCTGATCCCGGCGAGGATCATTTTGCACCATTTTTACTGATTGCCTTTTTTATCATCCTGGTGGTACGGGCAAGGCGAAAAGATAACAGGTTGCAGGATGCGGAACATGAGGTGGCTGCATTTATTTCGGGTTCAAACACTCCGGCACCCGGGAGCTATCTTGTTTATCCCGGACGGGATCTGCAGTTTAGTGATGCCGTTCTGCATACCATCCTCACGCGTTATTTTCCTTACTATAACAGTCTGCAGCCTGAAGGGCAAATCCGTTTTACCGGTAGGGTAAAAAAGTTTATCAGGCACAAGCAGTTTATTATTCATGCGGAAAGCGGTTTCCGGGAAATGCCGGTACTGGTAAGCGCATCGGCCATACAGTTCAGTTTCGGTTTCGATGACTTTCTCCTGCCTCAGTTCAGGCATATTCATATTTACCCGGAAGCGTTTATAGGGACTTATCCCAGCCTTCGGTTCCTCGAGGGTAATGTGAGCGGAAGATCTGTGCGCCTGTCGTGGAAACATTTTCTGAATGGCTATCAGTACCCGCATAATGGAGAAAATGTAGGTCTCCATGAATTCGCACACGCTTATCACCTTCAGTTTACCACCCACCAGGAATGGCCCTGGTTTGCTGAAATCTTTCAGCAATTCAGTGTGCAGGCAACCAGGATTTGTGCAGATGAACAGTTGCCTGGGCGGGAACTTTACCCTGATTATGCACTCAAAAATGCAGATGAGTTCTGGGCCGGAACGGTGGAGTTGTTTTTTGAAAGGCCCGCTGATCTGGCAAAGGCTTACCCGGATTTGTTTGAAACCTTATGCCGGCTTCTCCGGCAAAGGCCATCAGTTCATGTCTGAATCCGGCTGGCTGTATACCCATGAGAGGCATTGTTGCCCGAACATCAGATAGTGTGCTTCCAGCTGAATGGCAGCCGCTTTGCGGATGAGGCAGCTGGCGGTGCCCTGGCCATCCTGCCACTGCAGGGCAGTTATACGGAGGTGTTCTATAAAATCAAGTTCTCCCTCCCCGTACCATTTGTATAAGGATTCCTTCATACTCCAAACCAGGGTAAGCAGGGTGGTTTCATCGGCTATGCCACGGTCGGACAGGTTTTGCAGCAGCAAGGCTTCTTCAGCTCCCGTGAACTTATGCTTTACCCGGTGTACCCGGGGGGAAATGGTTTCCACATCCACCCCCACGCGGTAGCGCGGGCTTACCATCACCGCCGCATAATCACCGCAATGGGATATGCTGAAATGATAAGCTTCATTTTCTAGATAAGGTTTACGGGTGCTGGCAATCCGGATCAGGCCATAAGGGAAATCAGGATATAGCTCCCGGAGGAGGAAGCGTCCGGCCAGGTGCTGCAGGCGTTTGTGGGGATGTGTAATGGTGCGTTCAAGTGGAACGCCATCCAGGAAAAAGGACTCCCGTTCTGTAATATGCCATACGCCCAGCCGGGTGTGAGGGTTGATATTTTGTTGATAAACCAGTGGCATTTTACAGTGTGTGCTTGCAATTTCAGTTAAAATTTACAAATTCGCCGGCCCCTGCTGGCAAAGCAACCCAAAAAAACGAATATGATACTCAGCGACAGCCGGATTCTGGAAGAAATGGAGAAGGGAACCATCATTATACGCCCTTATGACCGTGAATGCCTGGGCAGTAACAGTTATGATGTGCACCTGGGTAAGCACCTGGCTACCTATACAGATGCGGAGCTGGATGCCCGCAGGCATAATACCATTCAGCATTTTGAAATACCCGAAGAAGGTTTTGTATTACACCCCCATGTTTTTTACCTCGGGGTTACGGAGGAGTATACGGAGACCCATGCCCATGTTCCATTCCTCGAGGGTAAATCTTCAACCGGGCGGCTGGGCATCGATATACATGCAACAGCAGGAAAAGGGGATGTGGGATTCTGTGGCCACTGGACACTGGAGATTTCCGTAAAGCAACCGGTACGTGTGTACGCGGGGATGCCCATCGGGCAATTGATCTACTTCCCGGTGGATGGAACCATTGAGATAGCCTATAACCAGAAGAAAAATGCCAAATACAGCGGCCAGATTAACCGGCCGGTGGAAAGTATGATGTGGAAGAATAAGTTTTAATGCAGCTGGGAGCTTTTTGGTAAAAGCATCATCCGGGTAGTGAGAGATGGTTAAATAGTTCAGCTGCTGGCCAGCAGTTCTTCGAGCATCAGGCGTGCGCAGGCCCATTCCTCTACAATATGGCAGAGCTGGGGATAGCATTCAGCATGAAACTGTCCGCTGGCAAACGTGCTTTCGATGGCTTTACACGCGGGTTCCAGTTGCGGTAGCCCTGCAATCACCAGTACAGATTTGAGGGTATGCGCTGCATGCCTCACCTGGAGCACATCCTGCTGTTGCCAGCTTTCTTTCAGGCGCTGTACATTCACATCAATATCGCTGATGGCGCTGCTCAGCAGGATTTTTTCGAACTGTTCATCTCCTCCGGATACGGAGTGGAGGTAGCTGAGATCAATACTGGTTTTTCTGATTGCTTCCATAGTCGTTTATTTACCCGTTCATTCGCTGACCGGATTTTTGTTGGTGTTTGTGGTTGCCTGCTGCTTTGTGCTGCTGATGCTATCCATAATCGCAGTGAACAGGGTTTCGGGTTTGAAGGGTTTGGAAACATATCCGTTCATGCCCGCATTGTAGCAACTCTGCATTTCTCCGTAGAGGGAGTGAGCCGTCATGGCCACTACCGGTATGCGCGACAACGGACTTTCCAGCGAGCGGATTTTTTCTGTAGCGGCAATGCCGTTCATAACGGGCATCTGTATGTCCATGAGGACAACATCAAATGTTTCTTTCTCCAGCACTTCCAGCACCTGCATGCCGTTGGTTACATGGGTAACGGTGAAGCCGCCTTTTTCCAGCACCTGTTTGGCCAGCATGGCGTTGATGGCATTATCTTCTGCGAGCAATACCCTTACTGTTTCTCCTTCTGTCAGTACTTTCAGATTGTAAGGTCCACTGCGCTCTTCGGTGATGCTGTCCCCTTCAAATTTTTCAAAGGGAAGTATGAAGTGGAATACAGTTCCTTTCCCGGGTGTGCTTTCCATCCGCAGCGTACCCCCGTGCATGTCTACAATCCCTTTGGCGATGTTCAGTCCGAGGCCGGTACCACCATACAGCCGTTCCGTATCCGTATTGGCCTGGGTGAAACGTTCAAATATAATAGCCTGCTTTTCCGCGGGCACGCCGATGCCGGTATCTTTTACAGTGAAAGAGATGTAATGCTTGCTGTCATCCGGACCGTTCACCAGCCGGGTGTTTACTTCCACATACCCGGAATCGGTAAATTTTACCGCATTCCCCAGCAGGTTGAAGAGTATCTGGGAGAGCCGTAACTGATCGCCCATTACCTGGGCAGGCAGTTGTTCGTCAATGGAACTGCGCAGTTCAATGCCTTTCGCACGGGCTTTTGCTTCCATGATTTTGAGTGCATCTTTAACGATATGTCCAACATCAAGGGGCGCAGGCTTCAGTGAGAGGCTGCCCGCTTCAATTTTTGAAAGGTCAAGGATATTATTGATCAGGGAGAGCAGGTTCTGGGAGGCCGTCCGGATGATCTCCACATACTCATCCTGTTCCTTGTTGAGCCGGGTGTCTGCCAGCAGGTCCGTGAATCCGATTACAGCATTCAGGGGTGTCCTGATTTCGTGGCTCATGTTGGCAATGAACTGGTCTTTGATCTTCAGTGAACGCTCCACCATTTCATTGGCGGCAATCAGGTCTGTTTCAATCTGGTACCTGCCGGTGATGTCCATGCCAATACCGAGTATGTATTTACGGCCTTTCCGGTCTTTAAAACATTTTTTTATAACATTGAACCAGCTGACGGATCCGGTATTGCTGTCGGTGCCGGGCATACTGCCTTCCAGTCTGATCATTTCACCGTCTTCCAGTTCCATCATGGACCCGAAATCACCGAGGAATATATCATTGTCACCCGAACAAAGAGCGGCTGCAGACGGGTTCTCCTGGTTACCGCAGCCATAATAGGCGCTGAATGTTTTATTATACAGTACTACCTGGAACTGCTCGTTCATCACAAAAATGATATTCGGGCTGTTCTCAATGATCTGGTTGATGAACTGCTGCTGTTTTTCGATCTGGTTCTGTGCCTTTACAGTTTCCGTGATATCAATGGCGCTGGCAATGATATAGGGCTTCCCGTCTTTATTGTCGTAAAGGGCATTCTGATAAAGCCAGGCTCTTTTGGTGCCGTCTTTCCGGATAATCTGGAATGACCCGGTGGCCTGTTTGTTTTTTGCGAGTTCAGACAGGTAATCACCAAAGAAATTTCTGAATTCCGGTGCAATCAGTTTGATCAGGTTGGTTCCCCTGAGTTCATTTCTGCTGAAGCCGGTATGCTTTTCAGCAGCCGGGTTTACATCCAGGATAATGCCTTCCGTATCATGCAGGCAAATTACTGTTTGGGCATTATTAAATACCGCTGCTTTTTCTTCTTCACTTTGCCGGAGTGCCAGTTCAAAAAGTTTGCGCTGGGTAATATCCTTCACCGTTCCTACATACCCGGTGAGGGTGCCATCCCCGCTATAACGGGGAGCAATATTCGAAATCATATGCCGAACCTCTCCGTCGATCAGGTAACGGTATTCTACTTCATGTGTTTCGCCATTGGCGGACGCGCTGATGGTCTGGTGGATTTCATTCAGATCGTCCGGATGGAAATGACTGAACAACTCCTCCAGTGTAACCGGTGTTTGCTGGGGGATGCGGTAAATAGCCCGCAATTCCCTGGATAAGTAAAGGGACTTCGTTCGCGAGTCTACTTCCCAGGCGCCAACCTGTGCGATTTCAATCGCCTGTTCCAGTTTCTGTTTATTTGAAAGCAGGAGCTTTTCCAGTTCTTTCCTTTCTGAAATTTCTGCTTCCAGGTCTATTTCTTTTTCTTTTCGGGCGGTGATATCCGTTTCAATGGAGATATAATGGGTAATGTCGCCGATTTCATTATGAATCGGTTTTACACTGATCATGGCCCAGTAAGGTGAACCATCTTTCCGGTAATGGATCATTTCCTCCACCACGGCTTCTCCTTTGAACATGTTGAGCCGTATGTTCTTCAGGATTTCCTCCTGGCTTTCCGGCCCCACCAGGAATTGTTCCGGCTTTTGACCGATGACTTCTTCGAGGCGGTACCCGGTGATGGTGCTGAAACCTTCATTTGTCCAGAGGATTGTACCTGTATTATCGGATATCATCACCGCTTCATTGATCTGGGCAACCACTTTACCCAGCAGTTTGAGTTGTTTGTCGGCCATGGAACTCAGCATCTGCTCATGCGACAGCGTGGTACTGATCTGTTTGTTGTAGGCAAGTAACTGCTGCCAGCGTATACCGATAAAGCAGAACAGCAGCCCGAGGATGAGCGGCGATAAAATAATAATGGAAAAATCCGGTGAGTATTCAAAAATGTGAAACCAGGGCCCGCGGAAACCATGCTGCCGGTTCAGCAGATAGGCATTCACCACGAGCATCAGGCCCAGCAATATGCCGGCCACTGTATACTTCAAAACACCTTTGTAACTGTAATTTTTCATGTTGGCAACCTTCCGCAACCCTCTCCGGAAGCGGCTTTCCGACGGGAATAGTTCCAACTGCAGGCGGGTAAGCTGCTGTTGTCATTCCCTCTTTTCTGTATGTGACAAAATTGTCCTGATGAGAAAAACGCTTTTTAAGCAGGAAAATTGTGCTTGATTGATGAATATCAAT
>WBZP01000206.1_pt1 | contig 70325 bp, 74 predicted proteins | sample 5204301 | NCBI WGS metagenome assembly WBZP01 (sample SAMN12412401, study PRJNA552823) | activated sludge metagenome | isolation source: activated sludge from nitrification reactor of wastewater treatment plant... | place: USA: Pennsylvania | collected 2017 | reverse complement strand
CTGATCGGACGCGCGCGCGCGCTGGTCGGGCGGATTTCCGGCGGCCTCGCGCACTGGGCGCGGCAGCTCGAATTCGCGCCCTTCCACTTGCGCGTCACCGGCACCGCCGGTTCGGGCAAGACACAGCTGGCGCTGGCCGAATTCCGCGCGACACTGGAGCGCGGCCAGAGGCCGCTCTACCTCTGCTACAACCGGCCGCTGGCCGATCATTTCCGCGCCATTGCACCCGAGGGCGGCCTCATCGCCACCTTCCACGCCTTCTGCCAGCAGCGCCTGCGCGCCGCCGGCGAGGCACCGGATTTTTCACGCCCCGACGCCTTCGACCGGCTGATCGCCGATGCAGCGCGGCTGCCTGTCGACGACGCCTACCGCTTCGACACGGTGATCGTCGACGAAGGCCAGGATTTTTCCGAGGAGTGGCGCGACCTCGCCTTCCGCCACGCGACGCCGGCGGCGCGCCTGCTCTGGCTGGAAGACCCGATGCAGAACCTCTATGCCCGTCCGCCGGTGCCGCTGCCGGGCTGGGTCGGCCTGCGCTCGTTCGCCAACTTCCGCTGCCCGCGGGCGGTAGTGCGCATGCTGCAGGCGGTGCTGCCGGTCGACATGCCGATCGAGGCGGCCTCGCCGATCGACGCCAGCGAAGTCGAGATCCTCACCTACAGCGACGACGCCTCGCTGCTGCAGGCACTCAAGGAAGGCATCCGCCTCTGCTACAGCGAGAGCTTCCGCAAGGAAGATGTCGCCGTCGTCACCTACAGCGGCCGCAACAACTCGCGCCTGCTTGCCTACGACCGCATCGGCCCGCACACGATGCGCCGCTTCACCGGCGAGTACGACCTGCTCGGTGCGCCGGTCTTTTCCGAAGGCGACGTGCTGATCGAGTCGGTGTACCGCTTCAAGGGACAGTCGGCACCGGCCGTGGTCTTCGCCGAGATCGATTTCGACACGCTCGACGACAAGGCTGTGCGCAAGTTCTTCGTCGGTGCGACGCGGGCGATGATGAAGCTGGTGCTGGTGATTTCGGAGCGCTCGGCGCAGGCACTGCTGGCGCGGACCGGCGAGCCCTCACGAACTGCAGGATAGGGCCGAGCAACCCGGCGCGTGGCGGGCCCAATCGGGCCGTCGTGCGGCAAGGTGCCCGTGTTCAGGCTGTTCGCGATAGGGCTCGCGAATGGCTGTCATCAGGGTTTCCAGCAGAGCGAGATCGCCTGCCGCGGCCGCGTTGATCGCTTCCTGCAGCAGGTAGTTGCGCGGAATGATCCACGGATTGGTACTCGCCATAAGTGTGCGGCGCGTGGCGTCGTCGACGCCGTCGGCGTCGAGCCGGGCTGCCCAGGAACCGATCCAGTCGCGCAGGCGGCGGACGAAGCCGTCCGGCAACCGATCCGGTGTGTAGAAGCTGCCGGTCAGTGCTGCCGGCAAGCCATCGTCAGGAAGGGCGTTCGGGTTCACCTCGATCAGTGCGCGGAAGAAGCGCGTGGTGTCGACTTCCGTCAGCGTCAGCGCGCCGAGAAGTTCGGCGACCAGCGTTTCCTCTCCCCGCGCAGCGCCCGGCACGAGGCCGACCTTGGCCAGCGCCTGCCGCCGCCATTCCTGCTCGAAGGTGTCGCCGTAGTCTTCGAGGCCGGCGGCCAGTGCTTCCTGATTGCCGACCAGCGGCAGCAGCGCTTCGGCCAGCCGCATCAAATTCCACTGCGCGACCGCCGGCTGCTGTGCATACGCATAGCGACCGCCGCGGTCGGTCGTGTTCGGTGTGAAATCAGGATCGAAGACATCGATCCAGCCGAAGGGGCCGTAGTCGATCGTCAGTCCGAGGATCGACAGGTTGTCGGTGTTCATCACCCCATGCACGAAGCCGACGCGCAGCCAGTGCGCCATCAGCACCGCCGTACGGCGGGCGACTTCGGCGAACCACTGCGCATGGCGCTCCGGGTCATTGGGATCGATCTCCGGAAAGAAATGGCGGATGACGTAGTCGGCGAGTTGGCGCAGGCGCTCGTGGTCACCGCGCGATGCGAAGAGCTCGAAGTTGCCGAAGCGCACGAACGACGGCGCCACGCGCGTGACGATCGCGCCGGGCTCCATTTCGGCACGGCCGTCGTAGAACATGTCGCGCAGTACGGCTTCGCCGGTTCCGACCAATGCCAGCGCGCGCGTCGTCGGCACACCGAGGTGATGCATCGCCTCGCTGCAGACGTATTCGCGCAGCGACGAGCGCAGCACGGCACGACCGTCGGCGCGACGTGAATAGGGTGTCAGCCCGGCCCCCTTCAGCTGCAACTCCCAGCGCTGGCCATCCGGCGCGGTCAGGTCGCCCAGCACGATCGCGCGACCGTCGCCGAGCTGGCCGGCCCACTGTCCGAACTGGTGGCCGCCGTAGCAGGCGGCCACCGGCTTCATGCCGGGCAGCAGGCGGTTGCCGGCGAGCACCGCACCGACGCTGTCGTCCGGCGCTGCGAGACCGAGGGTATCGGCGAGCGCATCCGACCACGCCAGCAGCCGTGGCTCCGCCACCGGTGTCGGCGGCACGTACGACCAGCAGGCGCTGTGTACCTGGCGTGGCACGAGCGGCGGACCATCCTCGCCGGGCAGGTGGCGGGCGAAGTGATGGTCGAAACGGATGGCGCTGATGGGGGTGGAAGCGGAGAGGGTCATTGCATTCGAGCGACAGGCGGAATGAAGAATTTACCTGTCGACAGCAGTTTTGTCGCAGCGGGGCGAGGAATCGGCAACACGACGGGGGCGCCACCGGGCGCCCTCCGCCGGGACTGCGGGATCAAAGGATTTCCGCGAGGTCCTCGCGCAATTGCAGTTCGCTGCGGAAATGCAGGATCTCGAGACCGAGCGCGTCGCGTGCCGAGACGATGCCAATCGGCCGGTGGTGCCGGTCGACGACCGGCATGTGCCGGAAGCCGCCTTCGAACATTAGGTGCAGTGCGTGGCCAAAGGGCTTGTCAGGTCCGACACTGACCGGGTCGGGCGTCATGATTTCCCCGACGGTCGTCTGTTCTGCCGAAAGTCCTGCTGCGAGTACCTTGTGCGAAAGGTCGCGCTCCGTGCAGATGCCCGCGAGGCGCCCGTCGGCATTGACGGCGACGAGCGCGCCCTGATTCTGCCGGCGCATCAGCTCGGCGGCCTTGCGAATGCTGGTGCCGGTGGACGTGATGACGAAATCGCGATTCTGGATGACCTTGATGATCGGACGACTTGGCATGACATGATCCTCGGGGTTGGGGTAGATGCTTTTTTGCTTTTTCCAGAGGCTACGACCGGGTACATGCGCTCGAAGTTCCGCATTCGCCGTGCGGACGGGGACTGAATTTTCGGCATTCAGGGCACGAGGGCGCTTCCGCCGTAGTGCGTGTGAAGATGCCCGACGACGATAAGCCGCCGGCGCCTTGAACCGCTACCTGATGCCGGCGCGCAGCAGGGCGTCCATGAAGGCCTGGGCCGGCAGTGAGAGCACCTTGTTGCGCAGGCGCACGATGCTCCACGGTTGCCGCAGCGGAAAATCCTTCACCTTCAGGATGGCGATTTCGCCGCGCTCCACCGAGTCGCCCAGCGAATGGCGCGAGAGGACGGCGAGCCCCATGCCGCTGATGACCAGCTCGCGGATGACCTCGTTGCTGGCGAGCGAAAAACGGACATTCAGTTCCTGTCCGTTCGTTTCCAGGTAACGGTCGATCGCATGGCGGGATCCGGATCCCGCTTCCCGCAGCAGGAATGGCTCGCCGCAAAGGTCGGCGAGTTTCACGCGCTTGCCGGCGGCCCAATGCCCCGCGGGTGCGATCACGACGTGCTCGTTGTCGAGGAACGGCGTCGAGACGATGTCGATGTCTTCCGGCGGATACGACATCACGTACAGATCGTCGCAGTTGCCACGCAGGCGCTCCACGATATGCGCACGGTTTCCGATTTCAAGCTCGATGCCGATTTCCGGATAGCGCTGGCAGAACGTGCCCAGCATCCGCGGCAGGAAGTATTTCGCCGTCGTCACCAGCGCGACGCGCAGCCTTCCGCGCTTGAGGCCCTTGAGTGCATCCAGGTTGGATTCCAGCCGGTTCCAGATGTCGTCCAGGCTGCGTACGGCACTCAGCAATTCCTCTCCCGCGGCCGTCAAGGCGATCTCGCGGCCGTTCTGCTCGAACAGCGGCAGTCCGATGACTTCGACCACCTGGCGGATCTGCAGCGAGACAGCCGGCTGTGTCAGATGGAGCGACTCCGCCGCCTTCGTGAAGCTGCCAAGACGCGCAACGGCGGCAAAGGTTTCGAGTTGGCGGAAGGTGATGCGGCGACGTGGCATATAAATGATAGCTAATGGAATTTGTGATTAAGTTTAATTGGAGGTAATCCGAAAGTCTTGCGATATTTGGCGCCGTCAACCCGACAGAACCCGGAAGCCCCCGGCAATAACGACAGGAGAAACGACATGCGCCACTATCCCTCTGACAGCCCGAAAGCCGCTGCCCGCGTCATCGCCCTCGCGCTTCTCGCGGACGGCGCCATCGATCCCTCCGAACTGGCCACGCTGAGCAACCGTCGTACGCTCGACCGCCTGGGTCTCAGCGAGGGTGATTTCGATGCGGTCATTCACGCGCTGTGCGAAGACCTGATGCTGTTCTCACACCGCGCGTCCGCAGGACACCTTGAAATCGGCCGTGAAGCGCTGCGCGACATGCTTGCCGAACTGCATCATCCGGAACTGCGCAAGCGCCTGCTCGATACCGTCCTCGCCATCGTCAGTGCCGATGGCGAGCTTTCCGGCGGCGAAGCCGCCCTGATCGCCTGCGCTGCTGATTGCTGGGGTATCGACGCCTTCAGCGCCTTCGGCATCCATGCGCTGCCGCAGGGGACGGTCGCGACAATGCCGGCGGGCAACGTGAGCGTTCCCCCCCGTGCCGCTGCTGGCGGTCTTTGCTGAACGCCGCTACGGTTTGATTCCCCGGAGGAGAGCAGGTCATGGAAACAATCGGTACCTGGTGGATGTGGGCAAGCTTCTTTGCCATCGTCCTGGTCATGCTCGCCATCGACCTGCTGGTGGTCGGTGGCGGCAAGCAGCATCGCGTGTCGCTGCGTGAGGCGGCCACCTGGTCAGGCATCTGGGTCGGCGTTTCCCTGCTCTTCGCCGGTGCGCTCTGGTGGTACCTGGACGGCGCCGCGGGGCGCGAGGTCGCCAATGCGAAGACGCTGGAGTTCGTGACCGGCTACCTGATCGAGAAATCGCTGGCCGTCGACAACGTGTTCGTCTGGCTGATGCTCTTCAGCTTCTTCGCCATTCCGCTCGAGCTCCAGAAACGTGTCCTCGTCCTCGGCGTCCTCGGGGCGATCGTCATGCGTACCGTCATGATCTTCGCCGGGGTCTGGCTCATCGCGCAGTTCCATTGGCTGCTCTATGTCTTTGGCGCCTTCCTGCTGGTGACCGGCGTCAAGATGTGGTGGTTCGCCGACGAGAAACCGGATCTCGCGAACAACCCGGTCATCCGCTGGATCCGCGGCCACATGAAGGTCACGGACGAACTGCACGGCGAACGCTTCCTCATCTCGAGAAACGAGGCTGGCCGGGTCGTCCGCTATGTGACGCCGCTGTTTCTCGTGCTCGTGCTGGTCGAAATCACGGATCTGATCTTCGCGGTCGACTCGATTCCCGCCATCTTCGCGATCACCACCGATCCCTTCATCGCGCTGACTTCGAACATCTTCGCCATCCTCGGCCTGCGTGCGATGTATTTCCTGCTTGCCGACATGGCTGACCGCTTCTCGCTGCTGAAGTACGGCCTCGCGCTGGTCCTGATGTTCATCGGCGCCAAGATGCTGCTGATCGACCTCTACAAGATTCCGGTGATGTTCTCGCTCTGCGTCGTCGCCACGATCATCGCTGCCTCGATCCTGCTGTCGCTCAGGAAGGATGTACGGGAACGGACGGGCGTCGCGCAGCACGCGGACGAGACGAGCTGAACGGGAGGCATGATGGCATCGGCCCATGAACTTGCCGCCCCCTCGCACCAGCGCCTTGCCGACTGGCTCGAACAGCCTGCCCTGCAGCGGCTCCTGATCGCCCTGATCCTGATCAACGCAGTCGTGCTCGGCCTTGAAACCAGCAGCTCGATCATGGCGGCATGGGGGCCGTGGCTGATCGCGATCGACCGCACGATTCTCGGCATCTTCGTCGTCGAGATCGCCCTGCGCCTGGCGGCCCATCGCCTTGCATTCTTCAGGGATCCCTGGAGCGTCTTCGACTTCATCGTCGTGGCGATCGCGCTCATCCCGGCCTCGGGTCCCCTCGCGGTACTGCGGGCGCTGCGTGTCCTGCGCGTCCTGCGGCTGATCACCCTGGTGCCGAGCATGAAGCGTGTGGTCGGCGGACTGCTTGCCGCGCTGCCCGGCCTCGGCTCGGTCGCGGCGATCATCGGGCTCATCTTCTATGTCGCCGCCGTCATCGCCACCAAGCTCTTTGCCGCGGACTACCCGCAGTGGTTCGGCAGCCTCGGCGCGAGTGCCTTCACGCTCTTCCAGGTGATGACGCTGGAGAGCTGGGCGATGGGTATCGTCCGGCCGGTCATGGAGGTCTAACCCGCTGCGTGGATCTTTTTCCTGATCTTCATCCTCGCCTCGACATTCACCCTGCTCAATCTGTTCATCGCGGTCATCGTGAACGCCATCCAGCACGAACACCCGGCAGCACCGAATCATGGCGCGACAGATGAAGCCGCACGTCTGTACCGCGAAATCGCGGAGCTTCGCTCAATGCTGGCTGAGACCCGGTCATTGCTGATAGAGAAAGGAAAGGTGTCCTGATGGAAACCCTGCTGCTTTCTGCCGCCATCGTCGCCGTGCTGCTGGGCCTTGCCGGCATTGTCCTGCCGCTGCTGCCGGGCATGCCGCTCATCTTCGGCGGTCTCTGGATCATCGCCTGGCTCGATGATTTCTCCCGGGTCAGCGTCACGACGGTCGCCGTTCTTGCGGCGATGGCGATCATTGCCTGGCTGGTCGACTACATCGCGGCAGCCGTCGGTGTACGCCGCGTCGGTGCCAGCGCTCTGGCGGTGGTCGGTGCGGCGGCCGGCACCATCCTCGGCATCGCGTCCGGGATCGTCGGCGTCATCGTCGGGCCGATCATCGGCGCCATCGCGGGAGAACTGCTGGCCCGCCGTGATCGCAGGCAGGCGGCCCGTGCGGGGTTCGCGGCGGGCCTCGGCTTCATCCTTGCGATCGTCACCAAAATCGGCATCGCCTTCACGATGCTTGGCATATTCGCTGTCGCCTGGCTGGCCTGATCCCGGGCCGCCTGTTCATTCAATAGGAGTTCGTCATGGGAACACGCAAGCCGCAGCGCCCGGTTACCGTACGCGGGCAATCTTCCGATCCGGCCGGAAACGATCGCGATCTTTCATTCAGAAACTATCCGATGGATAGCCCGCAGGCCGCGGCACGCATCCTGGCGCTCGCCCTGCTCGCCGATGGCACCATCCAGCTGTCCGAACTGTCCTCGCTGTCGCGCCGGGGAACCCTGCAGCGTCTCGGCATCACCGAGGCCGCCTTCGATGCGGTGATCCACGAACTGTGCTCCGATCTTCTGGCGGGCGGCGTGGCGAATTCCGGCTATCTCGTCGTCGGGCGCGACGTGCTGCGCAAGATCCTCGGCGACATCGGCGACCCGGATCTTCAGCGCAGCCTCCTCCGCGGCGTCCTCGACATCGTGCACGCCGACGGCGAGCTGGCGGGTGGCGAAGCCGTCCTGCTCGCCGTCGCGGCCGATTGCTGGGATATCGATCCGTTCGATTCCTACCGCATCCTGGCCAAGCTGGGGCGCCCGAATCGTCTTCGACGCGGCATGCAATGAACCAGGCATTCGAGGCGAAGGTCTACCTTCCAGACGGGCAATAGCCGGTCCCCCCGGCGGTGCCTGCTTCGTTGATGACGTCCGTTGAACAGGACAGGAGCGCTATCAAAGTGATCTCGATCAGCACTGCGGTCGGTGCGCCGGCCGCTCCCTCGCGCAGCAACGTCATGCGTGAAATCGTCCCGCGTGCAGATCGCGTGCCGCGCGACGAGCGCGTCGATGTGCCGGAAGTTCAGGAGTCCACCCGCGTGAACTTCAGCGACGCGGCCCGGGCTGCGGCCTCCGGGCGCACGCGTGACGCCGTGCAGAGCCCGACATATACCGAAGCGCGCGGCGGGATCGATCCGCGGGTGCAGTCCTACCGGGACGTTGCCAGGCTGTGATCGTCGCCTTTGATGCCTGGCTGCTCGGCTTCTTTTCTGCCTGGCGCAGCGCGGCCGGCGATCTGCTGTTCAGCGCCTTCACGTGGACGGGGTCGCTCTGGCTGCTGCTCCCTTTTTCGCTCCTGATTGGCGTCTTCAGGCAACAGGCACTCGTCCCGCTGTCGATCCTTGTCGCCACCGTCGCGAGTCACGCGCTCAAGCTGATCGTGGCACGTGCGCGCCCCCAACTGCATGAGGTGCTCGGCACGATGCCCGCGGATCTTTCGTTTCCCAGCGCCCATTCGGCACAGGCGGCCGCCTGTGCCGCGGCGCTCGTACTGACTGTTCCGGCGCTGCGACAGGCGCCCCTGCTTCCCCTGCTCGCGGCCTGGGTCATCGTCGTCGGAATTTCACGGCTCTACCTGCAGGTGCATTGGCCGAGCGACGTGCTGGCGGGCTGGGCCCTCGGCATCCTTTGCGCGGTCTGCGTCAGCCATGCGCTTCGCAGCGGCGCGCCGGAGCGCGCATGAGAAACAAGTTCCTCGATACCGGAGAGCCCGGTTACCACCCGCTGCGCAAGATCGGGACCGTGCTGTCGGGGCTGCGCTATGCAGTCATCTACGACTTCAGTGTGGCCTACAAGCTGGTGCTGTCGGCGGTGATCGTCGTTGTCGCCTTTTTCCTGCGGGCCTGGGTCGATGTCGTGCTGATCGTGATCGCGACCGGCATGGTGCTGGTAGCCGAGATGTTCAACAGTGCAATCGAGGCGCTATGTGATTTTGTCGAACAGCGCCACGACGAGCGGATCAAGGTGATCAAGGACATTGCCGCCGCCGCAGTTGGTGTCTGCATCCTGATCTGGGTGTGCGTGCTGGCCTTCGAGGGATGGGAGATCGTGAATGCCCTACGTGCCGGTTGAACTTTCCTGCGGCTCGACCGGTGCGGCGACGAAGCTCCCCGGGTCGCGCTTGAGCCGCTGCCACAAAACGCGCAGCAGCGCTCCCTTCTGCGTAAAGCTGATGTCGCGTGCGCGCAGTGCCATCCACAGCGCCAGTACGAAACTGACCGAGAGGTTGACGAAACCGATCAGCAGTACGCCCAGCCCTGCCCATAGCAGGGTCCGCAGCGGCAGCTGGAAATCGAAGCCGGCGAAGGCGTAGCCGAGGTTGGCCGAGGCGAAGGCGATGTGACGGATGTCGATCGGCAGGCCGAGGATCATGCCGACGGTGCCGGCGGTGCCGAGCATGCAGCCGAACAGGAAATTGCCGGAAATGCCGCCGAGATTCTCGTCGAGATAGCGGCCGATGCGCTCGGCACCCTGTCGGCCGGTCAGCAGATTCAGCCAGCGCAGCCGGGCGACACGATCACCGATGCGTGCGTAGCTCGCCAGGTTGTCGAAGTAGCCCGAGATGATCCCCGAGAAGAAAAGGAAGACGCCGGCGATGGCCGCATGCGGCAGCGCCCAGCCGAGCGGATCGAGGTCGTCGATCAGGTGAGCGCCCTTGCCGGCGTCGATCATCGGATGGCCGGCGAGGTAGCTCCACAGGAAGGCGATGCCCAGCGCCGTCGGCAGCGCGATGGCGACGTTGCCGATGATCGCCGCGATCTGGCTGCGCGTGACGGCGGCGATCAGGTCCACCAGCTTTTCCAGATCCTGCGGGCGCCCGCTCTCTGCCTCGCCGAGATAGCCGGCGATGGTCTGTGCCGTCATCGCGGGTTGCTTGGTGGCGATAGTCAGGTGCAGCATGTAGATCAGCGCGAAGCCGAGGCCGTAGATCATGCTGTAGAAGAAGGCGTAGCCGACCGGCGCCATGTCGAGCTTGGAGGCGAAGATCTTGAGCAGTGCCAGCGTTGCGATGATGACTCCGGCGCCCATCGCTGAGCGCCACATGCCGAAGTAGGCGCTGCGCGTCTCCGTGATGTAGTGCTCGCCCGATTTTGCCGCGTTGTCGGTAACGCGCAGTGCAAGCAGGCTGACGCCGCGCGACACGTGCTGCGTGATGCTGTTGCGCCGGTTTTCCGCACGCACGGCGTGGCGCAACAGGCTGCGCCAGTGTCCGATTGCCTCATCGCGGCTGTCTTGGCGCCAGAACGCGCCAAGCAGCGAAGCCATCAGTTCGAGCCGGCGCAGGCTCTGTTCGGTGCGCCGCAGCTTGAAGGTCAGCGACAGGCTGGTGCCCTTCTGCAATGCGGCGCGATGGGCCTTGCTGATCACCTTTTGGCACTGATCGATCAGCACCAGCAGATGGCGTTCGTCATCAGCCGGCGGGCGGTCGTCGGTGAGTGCGCTGCGCCAGTCTTCCGCGCAGCGCTGCGCTTCGCCGGCGACGGCACGAAAGGCGGCCGCATAGCCGGAGAGCGAATCGCCGAGGCGGCGGAATTCCTGGTCGAGATCGACACCGCTGATTCGGTAGGCCAGCACCAGCATCGCTTCGATGAACTGGTCGAGCAGCTGGTGCTTCTGCGCGCGGCCGATTTCGTCGTCGGGGGCCAGCAGCGCCCAGTAACGGGCCGAGTTCTCGTTCGGAATTTCAGCCAGCCAGACCCAGTCGTCATCCCGGTGCAGAACCATTTGCAGGCAGTCGCGGAATTCCTGCGGATCTTGAATTTCCGGCAGCAGCCGGTGGCTGATGATGCGCATCAGCTCGCTGAAGAAACCGGTTGGCGGCAGGATGCCACTGTCGGTCAGGAATCCGACGAGGCGACGGTTGGCGACGAGATCGGTGAAGCCCTGACGGAGCAGGGACCGCTTCTGCTCGTCGGTTTCAAGCAGGTGAAGCAGCGTTGTGTGACGGGCCACGGCCTCGTCGACCTGGCTGGCCTGCGGGGGGCGAATGACGTCGTAAATCCGGATGAACAGTCGCAGCGCGTCGCCACGCTCGCGGTAGTCCTCGATGGCATCAGCGAAGCGCAGCGCGTGGAAATCGGTACTCATGGCTTTCAATCAAAGTAGCTGCGCGCGGTCTCGTAGCGCGGCGCAAAGTAGTTGTGGCCGAGCGTGTCGATGCGGACCCGGCCGCTGGCCGACGACGGGGCGTGTACGAAACGGCCGTCGCCGATGTAGATGCCGACGTGGGAGAGCGGCCGGTTCTGCGTGTTGAAGAAGACCAGGTCGCCCGGTAACAGCCGCCGCCGGTCTACCGGCCTGCCGAGCTTCGCGATGTCGGCGGCGCTGCCGCGGACGCGCAGACCGGCCGCGTGCTCGAAGATGTAGGCGACCATGCCGCTGCAGTCGAGGCCGGCCTCGGGGTTCTTGCCGCCGAAGCGGTAGCCGGTGTCGATCAGCGACAACGCGTAGATCGCGACCTCGCGACCGCGCTCGGACGCGATGCGTTCCGGCGGCGCCAGCGGCGTGCTGCCGCAGGCGACGAGCAGGAGGGTGGCTGCAAGGGTAGGGAATAGCCTGATGAGGCTTCTGCGCTGCATGGGAGCAAGTATAAACTGCCAATTTCGCCGACAGTTTTACTGGAGTTTCTGCCATGCAACTCGACAATCCCATCCTGCTTCGCTCCAACGGCTACATCGACGGCCGTTGGGAGGCTGCCGACAGTGGCGCTATGCTGGTCGTGACTGATCCGGCGAGCGGCGAACGTCTGGGCGAGGTGCCGCTGATGGGAGTCGCCGAGACGACGCGGGCCATTGCCGCGGCCGAAGCCGCGCTGCCCGCGTGGCGGGCAAAGACCGCAAAGGAGCGGGCCGCGATCCTGCGCCGCTGGTTCGACCTGATCGTTGCCCACGGCGACGACCTCGCCCGCATGATCACCGCTGAGTGCGGCAAGCCGCTGGCCGAGGCGAAAGGCGAGGTCGGCTACGGCGCCTCCTTCGTCGAATGGTTTGCCGAGGAAGCCAAACGTGCCTACGGCGAGACGATTCCCGGTGTGGTCGGCGACAAGCGCCTGATCACGATCAAGCAGCCGATCGGTGTCTGTGCCGCGATCACGCCGTGGAATTTTCCGCTGGCGATGATTACGCGCAAGGTCGCGCCGGCCATCGCCGCCGGCTGCACGGTGGTGGTGAAGCCAGCAGAACAGACGCCGCTCACTGCGCTGGCACTGGCCAAGCTCGCGCACCTCGCGGAGCTGCCGCCGGGCGTCTTCAACGTCGTTACCGGCGATCCCGTTGCCATCGGCGGCGTCATGACCGCGAGCCCGGTCGTGCGCCACCTTTCCTTTACCGGATCGACCGAAGTCGGTCGCCTGCTGATGGCGCAGAGCGCCCCGACGATCAAGAAACTGGCGCTCGAACTCGGCGGCAATGCGCCCTTCATCGTATTCGACGATGCCGATGTCGACGCGGCGGTCGAGGGGGCGCTGATTGCCAAGTACCGCAATACCGGCCAGACCTGTGTCTGCGCCAACCGCTTGCTGGTGCAGTCGGGAGTGTATGAGGCGTTCGCGCAGAAGCTCGCGGTGAAGGTGGCGATGCTGCAGGTCGGCCCGGGTAGCGAGGCGGGCGTCGTGCAGGGGCCGCTGATCGACACGGCCGGGCTGGAGAAGGTCGAGGCCCATCTGGCGGATGCCACGGAGAAGGGGGCCCGCATCCTGACTGGTGGCAAGCGCCATGCACGCGGCGGCACCTTTTTCGAGCCGACCGTCTTGGCCGGCGTAACGACCGCGATGCGCGTGGCACGCGAGGAAACCTTCGGGCCGGTGGCGCCGCTGTTCCGCTTCGATACGGAAGCGCAGGCGGTCGAGATGGCCAATGCCACCGAGTTCGGCCTCGCCGCCTACTTCTATTCGCGCGACATCGGCCGCTGCTTCCGCGTGGCCGAGGCACTGGAATATGGCATGGTCGGCGTGAACACCGGCCTAATCTCCAACGAGGTGGCGCCGTTCGGTGGTGTGAAGCAGTCCGGGATTGGCCGCGAAGGTTCGAAGTACGGGCTCGAGGAGTACCTCGAAATCAAGTACCTCTGCGTTGCCGTCTGAGGCGCCCATGAAAGTCATCGGGCTGGTCGTCGTCCTGCTGGTGCTGTTCGTCACCTGGCGGCTCTGGCAGCGCCTGCGACGGAAGGATCGCGCCGCCTTCATCGGCGACTTTCCGTACCAGAAGACGCTCGATCGTCGCCTTGCGGCGAAGCGTCCGGAACTTAGCGCCGAGCAGCGCGGGCAGGTCTTCGCCGGCCTGAGCGAGTACTTCCACCTGTGCAATGAGGCCGGCCGCAACATGGTGGCGATGCCGTCGCAGGTCGTCGATGATGCCTGGCACGAGTTCATCCTGTTTACGCGCCAGTACCGGCGTTTCTGCGATCGGGCTTTCGGGCGTTTCCTGCACCATACGCCGGCGGAGGCGATGGCTTCGCCGACGGTGGCGCAGGAGGGTATCAAGTGCGCCTGGTGGCTGGCCTGCGCACGAGAAGGTATCGATCCGAAGTCACCGTCGCGGCTGCCGCTGCTCTTCGCGATTGATGGTGCGCTGGGTATTGCCAATGGTTTCCGCTACCAGCTCGACTGCATGGCGACAGGCAAGGCTGCTGCGGGTACGACCGGGGGAGATTTCTGCGCCAGCCACATCGGGTGCAGCAGCGGCTGCTCGGGCGATTCCGGCAGCAGCGATGGCGATGGTGGTTCCGGCTGTGGTGGCGGTTGCGGCGGTGGCGACTGATCTCGCCACGCCGCACTGACAGCGGGTTCAGACCCCGTTGCGCTTGAACCAGGCCAGCATGCGCTGCCAGCCGTCTTCCGCTTCCGCCTTGCGGTAGCTCGGCCGGTAGTCGGCATGGAAGGCGTGCGGTGCGCCCTCGTAGACGTGGATCTTCGAGGAGCACGCTGCCTTGCCGCCGGTGGAAAGCCCGGCACGCATCTTGTCCACCGTGTCGAGCGGAATGCCCTGATCCGCGCCGCCGTAGAGACCGAGTACCGGCGCGTGCAACTGGCCGCCAATGTCGACCGGATGCTTCGGATTGTTCTCCGTGACCGGTGACGCGAGGCGGCCGTACCAGGCAACGCCGGCCTTCACCTGCGGGTTGTGGGCGCTGTACAGCCAGGTGATGCGGCCGCCCCAGCAGAAGCCGGTGATGCCGAGCCGCGATGTATCGCCGCCGTTGGCCGTGGCCCAGGCGACGCAGGCGTCGAGATCACCCATGACCTGGCGGTCCGGCACCTTCGAGACAATGTTGCTCATCAGGTCGGGAATCGCCGAGTACTTGCGCGGATCGCCCTGACGTGCGAACAGTTCCGGCGCGATCGCCAGATAGCCGAGTTTCGCAAAGCGGCGGCAGACGTCCCGGATGTATTCGTGAACACCGAAGATTTCCTGTACGACGAGGATCACCGGCGGATTGATCGCGCCGGCAGGTGCCGCGCGATACGCGACCATTTCACCTCCCTGCGCAGGGACCTTTATTTCACCGGCGACGAGGCCATCGGCGGGCGTGCTGACCGCCGTCTGCGCCATCACCGGCTGTACACCGAGTGCGAAGCCTGCACCGAGACTGGTGACGATGAATGCGCGGCGGGAGTAGGCATTTGCGGGGGTCAGGCTGTTGACTTCGAGTTCGGTGCTTTCGACGCTCATCGATTGTCTCCTCGCGGACATTGTCATGGGGAATGCAGCGTGTATGCTACCCCTCTCGGACAAGAACCCAGGAGAACAGTTTCATGAACAAGATTGGCGGCTACAACATCGAGGATCTGCAACCCGGCATGAGCGCCAGCGTGTCGAAGACGGTGACCGAGGCGGACATCATCATGTTCGCCGGTGTCTCGACCGACGTGAATCCGGCCCACCTCGACGAGGAGTACGCGAAGGGCACGCAATTCGGTGGCCGCATCGCCCATGGCATGCTCTCGGCCAGCTTCATTTCCGCCGTGCTCGCCAACAAGCTGCCGGGTGCCGGCACCATCTACCTTGGCCAGACGCTGAAGTTCAAGGCGCCGGTGCGCATCGGCGATACCGTCACCGCCACCGTGACGGTGCGCGAAGTCGTGGTCGACAAGCGCCGCTGTGTCCTCGATGCCGTGTGTACGGTGAACGGCAAGACCGTCATCGAGGGCGAATCGACGATGTACTGCACGACCGGCAAGGCCTGATCACGATGCGCACGCGCCGCGGCTGTGCCGGCCTCCTGGCCTTTTGCGCCGGCATGCTGCTGGCGGGCGGCGCACTGGCGCAGTTCAAGGATGAGAACCTCCTGCAGGGCATGCCTTCCGGCTACAAGATCGGCTTTCAGGAACGCCGGGGTCCGATCATCCTCACTGAAATGGTGCCGGAATCCGAATCGGTCGAGGAATGGACCGAGATGGTGACCAGCCAGCTTTTCATCGGCCTGACGACAGTCAGCCCCGAGACCTTCCGTGCTGAGTCACGGAAAAAATGGCTGGAAACCTGCAAGGACGGCCGCTATGCCGAGGTGGCGAGTGGCGAGGAGAACGGCTACCCGATGGCCTTGTGGATGCTCTCGTGTCCGCACTCGAAGGCGCCAGGGCGCCCGGAGATCACCTGGTTCAAGGCGATCCGTGGCCAGGATGCTTTCTATGTCGTGCAGAAGGCTTTCCGCTTCGAACCGTCGAATGAGCAGGTTATGCAATGGATGCGCTATCTGCGGCAGGTCGGCGTATGCGACACCCGCATCCCGGAGCGCGCCTGCCCGGTGGTGAAGCCGCCGGATGCAGAGGGCGCAAAGAACTGAAACGGGGCCGAGGCCCCGTTTTTCATTACATCAGCACGATGTCGTACTGTTCCTGCGAGTAGCTGGGCTCGGCCTGCAGCGACACCGGTTTCTCGATGAAGTCGGAGAGCATGGCCAGCCCCTGCGATTCCTCGTCGAGGAAGAGGTCGATCACGCTCGGTGCTCCGATGACGCGGTATTCACGGGCATTGAACTGGCGCGCCTCGCGCAGCAGCTCGCGAAGGATCTCGTAGCAGACGGTGCGTGCCGTCTTGACCTCGCCACGGCCGTCACAGGTCGGGCAGGGTTCGCAGAGCACGTGCGCCAGCGACTCGCGGGTCCGCTTGCGTGTCATCTCGACGAGGCCGAGGGCGGTGAAACCGTTGACCGTCAGGCGCGTGTGATCCCGTGCCAGCGCCTTGTTGAACTCGGCCAGCACCGCCTCGCGGTGCTCGGCGGTATCCATGTCGATGAAATCGATGATGATGATGCCGCCGAGGTTGCGGAGTCGCAGCTGGCGGGCGATCGTCTGCGCCGCTTCGAGGTTGGTCTTGAAGATGGTGTCGTCGAAATTGCGCACGCCGACGAAACCGCCGGTGTTCACATCGATCGTCGTCATCGCTTCGGTCTGGTCGAAGATCAGGTAACCGCCGGACTTGAGGTCGACACGACGCGCCAGCGCCTTCTGGATCTCGTCCTCGACGCCGAACAGGTCGAACAGCGGCCGTTCGCCGGTGTAGTGCTCGAGCAGGTCACGTACGGCGGGTGTATAGATTTCGGCGAAGCTCGCCAGCTTTGTGAAATTCTCGCGCGAATCGAGAACGATGCGCACCGTTTCCGGGTTGACGAAATCGCGCAGCACGCGCTGGGCGAGGTTCAGTTCCTGGTAGATCAGCGCCGGGGGTGCCGTCGTCCTGGCCTTGCCCTTCAGTTCCGTCCAGATCTTGCGCAGATAGGCGATGTCGTTGGCGAGGTCGGCCTCCGAGGCCCCCTCGGCCATGGTGCGCACGATGAAGCCGCCGGGTTCGTCCTCCGGCACCAGCCGCGTCAGTTTCTCGCGCAGCGCCTCGCGTTCGCCCTCGTCCTCGATGCGCTGCGAGACGCCGATGTGCTTCTCCTGCGGCAGGTAAACCAGCATGCGGCCGGCGATCGAGATCTGCGTCGACAGGCGGGCGCCCTTGGTGCCGATCGGGTCCTTGATCACCTGCACCATCAGGCTCTGGCCTTCGGAGAGGATGCGCTCGATCGGTCGCGTCGGTTCGCTGCCGTGGCCGTTGGGGCGGGCTTCCATGATGTCGGCGACATGCAGGAAAGCGGTCCGTTCGAGGCCGACGTCGATGAACGCCGACTGCATGCCGGGCAGGATGCGCACGATCTTGCCCATGTAGACATTGCCGACCAGCCCGCGCGAAGCGGTTCGTTCGATGTGGATTTCCTGCGTGACGCCCTGCTGCAGGACCGCGACGCGTGTTTCCTGCGGTGTGAAGTTGATCAGTATCTGTTCTGGCATGGCGAGGTGCCGCACCGATGCCGTCAGACAGGGCGCGTATAATTTGGGGACTGCCTCCATTGTACCGCTCCCCATGAAATCCCCAGAGCTTCTCGCCCCCGCCGGCTCGCTGGCGATGCTGCGCACCGCCTTCGCCTTCGGCGCCGATGCCGTCTATGCCGGCCAGCCGCGCTACAGCCTGCGCGCGCGCAACAACGAATTCGGCGACATGGAGACCTTTGCCGGTGCTGTCGCAGAGGCGCACGCCGGTGGCAAAAAACTGTACGTGGTCAGCAACATCTTTCCGCACAACGCCAAGGTGAAGACCTACCTCGACGACATGGCGCCGGTGATCGCCATGCGGCCGGATGCGCTGATCATGGCCGACCCCGGCCTGATCATGATGATCCGCGAGCGCTGGCCGGAGATGCCGGTGCACCTCTCGGTGCAGTCCAACACGGTGAACTGGGCGGCGGTGAAGTTCTGGCAGACGATGGGCTTGTCACGCGTCATCCTCTCCCGCGAACTGTCGCTGGAAGAGATCGAGGAAATCCGCCAGCAGTGCCCGGACATGGAACTGGAAGTCTTCGTGCACGGCGCGCTGTGCATCGCCTACTCCGGTCGCTGCCTTCTCTCCGGTTACTTCAACCACCGCGACCCGAACCAGGGCACCTGCACCAACAGCTGCCGCTGGGATTACAAGGTGCAGCCGGCGAAGGAGGATGCCGGCGGCGACGTCTGGCTGATCGAGGAGAAGGAGCGCCCCGGCGAGCTGATGCCGATCGAGGAAGACGAGCACGGCACCTACATCATGAACTCGAAGGATCTGCGTGCCATCGAGCACGTGCAGAAGCTGGTGGCGATGGGTATCGATTCGCTGAAGATCGAGGGTCGCACAAAATCACCCTACTACGCGGCGCGGACCTGCCAGTCCTACCGGCAGGCGATCGACGACGCTGTCGCCGGTCGTGCGCTCGATCCGGCGCTGCTGGCGCAGCTCGACGGGCTGGCCAACCGCGGCTATACCGATGGCTTCTACCAGCGTCACCATGATGCCGAGTACCAGAACTACCTGCGTGGCCATTCCGAGTCGGCGCGCAGCCTCTACGTCGGCGACGTGGTCGCTTTCGATGCTGCCCGCGGCCTGGCCGCGATCGACGTCAAGAACCGCTTCGCGGTGGGTGACCGGCTGGAGCTGGTGCATCCGGCCGGCAACGCCGAACTGGCGCTCGACCGCCTGGAAAATGCCGAAGGCCAGGCGATCAGCGTCGCGCCGGGCAACGGCCATCGCGTCTGGGCGCCGCTGCCGGCGTCGGCGGTCGGGGCTTTCGTCGCCCGCTTCGTCTGAAGGGAGAGCACATGAATTCACCGACTTCGCTGCGCGTCTATGCCATCGACGGTATTGTCCCCGTCGTCGATCCGACGGCCTACGTGCACCCGACGGCGGTGCTGATCGGCGACGTGATCGTCGGTCCCGGTTGCTACATCGGCCCGGCCGCCTGCCTGCGCGGCGATTTCGGCCGGCTGATCATCGAGCGTGGTGCCAACGTGCAGGACACCTGTGTCATGCACGGTTTTCCCGGCACTGACACGGTCGTCGAGGAGGATGGCCACATCGGCCATGGCGCCGTGCTGCACGGCTGCCGCATCGGGCGTAACGCGCTGATCGGGATGAACGCGGTGATCATGGACAACGCCGTCGTCGGCGAGTCGGCCATCGTCGCCGCCTGCGCCTTCGTCAAGGCCGGCGCCGAGATTCCGCCGAGCAGCCTCGCTGCCGGCACGCCGGCCAAGGTGATCCGCGAACTCTCGGAGGCCGAGATCGCCTGGAAGGCCGACGGCACGCGGACCTATCAGGACCTCGCTCGCCGCTCGCTGGCGACGATGCAGGAAGTTTCCCCGCTCGCCGCCGTCGAACCGGATCGCCGGCGCATCGAGATGCCGGATGTCGTGCCGCTGGTGGAACTGAAGAAGCGCTGAGCGGCATGCCGCACCTGTTCGTCGACATCTCGGCGCACGGATTCGGTCATCTGGCTCAGACCGGGCCCGTACTGGAAGCCCTGACAGAACGTTTGCCAGACATTCGGCTGACGATTCGCAGCGCCATCCCGCAAGCACAACTGTGCTTGCGTATCGCACATCCATTCACGCACATCGATGCTGCCAGCGACGTCACTTTCCAGATGCACGACGCGGTTCGCCTGGATCGTGCGGCCTCGGCTTCAAGCTATCGCCGCTTTCATGCGGATTGGGATGCGCGCGTCACTGCAGAAGCGGCGTTTCTCTCATCGTTGGCGCCAGATCTGGTGCTCGTCAACGTATCTGCCCTGCCGCTTGCCGGGGCTCGCTTGGCTGGGATACCGGCCGTCGCCATGTGTTCGTTGAACTGGGCCGATCAGTTCGCCTTCCTGTTCGGGAAGGAGGAATGGGCGCGCCCGATCCACGCCGAACTGCACGATGCCTACGCGAATGCCGATGCCTTCCTTTGCTGCACTCCCGCAGCCCCCATGCCGACGCTCGCCAATGTCGTCGCTGTGCCGCCGGTCGCGCGGATCGGGCACGCCGACCGTGCGGCGCTGGCGGCGCGCATTGGGGCGCTGGATGAGCGCATCGTGCTGATCGGCATGGGCGGGATCGATTTCGATCTGCCGATCACAGCGTGGCCGCGCGTCGAGGGTGTCCGCTGGCTGGTGCGCGATCCGCTGCCGGTTCCGCGGCCGGATGTCGCCTGCTATGGTGATCTCGACTGGCATTTTTCCGATCTCCTGGCCTCGGTGGACGCCGTTGTCACCAAGCCGGGCTACGGGATGTTCGTGGAATCCGCGGCGGCGGGCGTCCCCTTGCTCTACCTGCGCCGCGACGACTGGCCTGAACAGGAGGCCCTGATCGACTGGCTGCAGGCGGAAGCGGTCTGCGCCGAGCTGTCGGTGGCGCAGTTTGCGGCGGGCGATCTGCAGTCGGTCTTGCAGGAACTGTGGGCCCGGCCGCGAAAAACCGCCATTGCCAACGGTGCCGGCGTGGTGGCCGGGCGGCTGGCGGCCCTTCTCAGAGCGGGTAGCCGAATCGCCTGAGCAGCACGGCAGTTTCGTGCAGCGGCAGCCCCATGACGCCGGTGTAGCTGCCGGCGAGATGCTCGACGAAGATACCGGCGCGCCCCTGGATGCCATAGGCGCCGGCCTTGTCCATCGGCTCGCCGCTGTCGACATAGCGCCGGATCTCGGCGTCGGACAGCGTCGCGAAACGGACTTCGCTGACTGACAGCGTCGTTTCGATGCGCGCGTCTAGACAGATGGCGACGGCGGTCAGCACACGATGTGTCCTGCCCGACAGGCGACCGAGGATGCGCGCCGCATCGGCCGCGTTCAGCGGCTTGCCGATGATCTCGCCCTCGAACTCGAGGGTCGTGTCGGCCGACAGCACCGGCTGCGGCAGCAGGTGTCGCCAGCCGACGCAACGCCAGCCGTGCTCGGCCTTGGCGCGCGCGACGCGCTGTACGTAGGCGACGGGATCCTCGGACTTCAGCGGCGTTTCGTCGGTTTCCCTGTCGGCACGTGCGCCATCGCGGAAGATCAGCGTATCGAAGGCGACGCCGATCTGCGTCAGCAGTTCGCGCCGGCGCGGGCTGCGCGAGGCGAGATGGATGCGGGGCGCCAGCTGACTCACGACTTATCCTTCCCGGTGATAGGGATGGTTCCTGACCACGCTCACCGCACGGTAGAGCTGCTCGCACAGTACCAGTCGCGCCATGGCGTGCGGCAGCGTCATGCTCGAGAGGCGGATCATTTCGTCGGCGCCCTGCTTCAGCTCGGGGTCGAGCCCGTCGGCGCCACCGATCAGGAAAGCCGTGTCGCCGCCCTCCTGCATCCACGCTTCGAGGCGCTGCGCCAGCTGCTGTGTGGTCAGGTCCTTGCCGCGCTCGTCGAGTGCGACGATGCGGCCGCAACCGGCAATGGCGGGTGCGATGCGCGCCTTCTCGGCGGCCGTCAGCTGCTCACGCGTCTTGCTGCCCCGGGGTTCCGGCCTGATCTCGACGACGCTCACCGGCAGTTCGCGCGGCATGCGCTTGATGTATTCGTTGCAGCCCGCCGCCACCCAGTCCGGCATCTTGTGGCCGACAGCGGCGATCAGCAGCTTCATGACGACGCAGGTTCTTCGTCGTCGGCCACGGCCTTGCGCCGGCTGGCCGGGCGTGCCGCCCAAAGTTCCTCGAGGTTGTAGTGGATCCGAACCGCCGGCTGCATGACGTGCACGACGATGTCGCCGAGGTCCACCAGCACCCATTCACCGTTCTCTTCGCCTTCGATCGAAATGACCTCGCCGCCGGCTTCACTCACCTTCTCCTGGACGTTGCGGGCGAGCGCCTTCACCTGGCGATTGGAATCGCCGGTGGCGATGACGATGCGGTCGAACAGGGAGGTGAGCTTGGTGGTGTTGAGGACTTCGATGTCGCGGCCCTTGATGTCCTCGAGGGCGGATACGACCAGTTTCTGCAGCTTTTTAAGATCCATCGTTGGAGTCAGTGGGGGTAGTGGTGTTTTGGTAGAGGTGTCTGTCGTCAATATAGTCGATCACCGCCTGCGGCAGCAAATGGGAAACGTGGGCGGCACTCCCTTCCGCTGCCAGCGCTGCGCGAATCTGCGTCGCCGAGATGTCCAGTGGCGTCATGGCAAAGGTGACGATGCTGCCGGCCGGGGCTTCCACCAGCCTGGCCGGTGTCGCCAACAGCCGGCGCCCGTGTTCCGCCGCCAGCGCCGGCGGCAGCTCGGCGAGCGCATGGCCGGGCCGAAGCGTGACGGCGATGTGCGCCAGCGAAAACAACTCGCGCCAGCGATGCCACGTGGGCAGGCCGGCATAGGCATCGGCGCCGAGCAGCAGCACCAGCGGCCGCCGCGGCCCGAACTCGGCGCGTAGCCGTTCCAGCGTCGGGACCGTATAGCTGGCCTCGCCGCTCTCGACCTCTGCTGCGTCGACGCTGAAGCGCGGGTCGCCGGCCAGTGCGAGGCGCACCATCTGCAGACGGTCGACGGCCACCACCTGCGGCGGTTCGCGATGCTTCGGCTGTCCGGCCGGGATCCAGCGCACGCCGGCGAGGCCGAGTTGCGCAACGGCTTCCTCGGCGAGTCGCAGGTGACCGCAATGAACCGGATCGAAGGTGCCGCCGAAAATACCGAGCGGGGCATCGCTCCCTGCGGACTCAGGCATTGTCTTCGGGCGGCGGAGGGACGGAGGTGTCGCGTGTTTCGTCGGTGACGACGGCGAGTTCGCTGTCGGTAAACACGTCGCGGTAGCTGACGTAGAAACTTGCGACCAGCGTCGGTGCCAGCACGAACATCAGCGGTAGCATGAACAGCGTCGACGCCACCGAAGCGGTGCCGGGAACGATGGCCACCAGCACACCCAGCAGGATGCCGGGCAGGATGCCGCCGAAAAACAGCGCACAGGCGGTGTAGGCGAAGAAGGCACGCCAGTTGCGCAGGCAGGCGAAGAGGCTGAAAAAGAGTGCCTTGCCCGCCGAGAAGCCGTGCCAGGCGACGAGTACCGGGGCGTACCACCAGGCCATGATCACCGGCGCCATCAGGATCAGCGCAATCTGCGCGGCGGCCAGGAATTCACCGCTCGCCAGCTCCTCCGGGCTGGGCTTGTAGCTGCCGATCATCGTCTGCAGGAACATGCCGCCGTCGGCCAGTGCCGAGGCGCCGAGCGCGGTCAGCGAGGTGGCGAGATAGAGTCCGCCGAGCACGATCAGCGTCTTGAGCTCCTTGCGGAAGCCGGAAAAAAGGATCGGCAACTCGAGCGGCTGCCCGTTGTCGAGCTTGCGCACGGCGTTCATCAGGCTGACCGAGAAGGCCGGAATGGCGAGCGTCGCGATGACCGGGCCGAGTAGCGGGATGACGTTGGTCATGGCCATCGTCAGCCAGTAGGCCAGGATGACCAGCGTCAGCATCGGCGGGTTCTTGCGGAACAGCGCGAAACCGCCGCCAAGCCAGCGCCAGCCATCGCCCGCCGTGAGTTTCTTCGCTTGCATGCGGATCAGCCGAGGAAGATGTCGCGATAGGACGCGTAGAGTGCGCCGTACAGTACCGGCAGCAATACCAGGAAGCCGAGCCCCATCGGCAGTGCCGCGAAGAAGCAGAGTACCAGCGTGATCAGGCCGAAGATCGTCATGACCAGCCAGTTCTTCAGGCAGGCATCGAAGCTGGCCTTGAGTGCGGCGACCGGCGGCAGGCCGTTGAAATAGACGAGGGCTGGCGCAAACCAGACGGCCATCAGCAGCGGCGCGCCGAGCAATAGCGTCAGCAATCCGGCGAGGAACATGCCGCCGAAGCCGATGCCGGCACCCATCGCCGGCTGCCCGGCTGCGCCGAAGACGATGCCGCCGGCCATGCTGCCGCCGATCAGGATCATGACGACCAGCGCGATGATCAGCCAGCCGGCCATGTAGAGGATGCCGACGATGATCAGTGGCCCTGTGTTTTGCTTGAAGCCGGCGAAGAGATCGCCGATCTCGAAGCTGCCCTCGTCGGAGAGCCGTCGCACGGCATGCAGCATGCCGGCGGTCAGTACCGGCATCATCAGGTTGGCAGCCAGCGTACCGATCAGCGGCACGATCTGCAGGCCGAGGAAGATGACCAGCAGCAGGACCGCCATCGCCAGCCACAATCCCGGATTGGCGACGAAGCCCGCCCAGCCCTGGCGCAGCCAGTTGAAGGCGGCGTCCGGCGGCGCAACGCGGGCCTGTCCGGAGAAACTGGCGGGGGTCAGCGGAAACGGGTCCATGGCGGGTCCTCGGGTGATTTGCGGGAATGCTAGCTCAGGCCAGCAGCGACGCCAAGGATAGCGTCGTTTCATCACCGGCGATGCGCTGCGCGAGGATGCGGCGATAGGCGTCGGGGTCGCGCACCGTGACATCCTCGCCCGGCTGCGGGCAATGGAAATCTTCCAGTCGCGACAGCCAGAAGCGCAGTGCGGCGGCACGCAGCTGCCACGGCCAGGCGGCATGTTCTGCGGCATTGAACGGGCGTATTTCGGCATAGGCCGAGAGCAGGGCGGCCGTGCGTGCGCGGTCGAGCGTCGCATCGGCGTTGCCGCACCAGTCGTTGGCGACGATCGCGAGATCGAACAGCCAGTCGCCCCGCCCGGCGAAATAGAAGTCGAGCAGGCCCCCGATGCACGGCGTGCTGCCGTCGGTGAACAGCACGTTGTCGCGGAAGAGATCGGCATGGATCACCCCGCCGGGCAGCGTCGCGGTGTGCTCCCGCTGGCATGACAGCTCGGCGGCGAGCATCGCCGCATCGCCGGCCGACAGGAAAGGCATGACGCGGGCGGCGGTGGCGGCGATCCAGTCGGCGCCGCGCGGGTGCGGCGGTGCCGGAAAAGTGCTGCCGGCAAGATGGAGCTGAGCCATGGCACGACCGATCGCTGCACAGTGCGCGCTCGTCGGGTTCAGGACCGAAGCGCCGGAGAGGCGCGAGAACAACGCGGCGGGGCGACCGTTGAGCGTGCCGAGCAGGCTGCCGTCGCGTGCCGGACGCGGCGCAGGACACGGGATGCCGTGGCCGGCGAGGTGCGCCATCAGGTCCAGATAGAAGGGCAGCAGTGTGCTGTCGACCTTCTCGAACAGCGTCAGGACATGCCGCGCATCGTCCGTATCGACGAAAAAGTTCGAATTCTGCACGCCCTCGCTGATCCCCTGCAGGGCAACGAGCGCGCCGAGGTCATAGCGCTGCAGCCAGTCGGTCAACTGGGCGGGCGAAACCGGGGTGAAAACGGACACGGCAGGGGAGGTGGCGCGAAAGCTGCGGCCGGCGGTCAGGCCGGCCGGCGTACAGACTGGGTCAGAAGGTCTTGATGATCCACATCGGAACGCGGACCTTGTTGTTGTCCAGCGATTCCATGCGGTTGAAGTTGCCGTCGCCCTCGGTATCGACGAGGTAATACGGCACGCCGTGCGGCGGCGTCACCTTGATCATGTAGAGGCGGCCGTCGCGCCGGTATTCCTCGACGGTATCGGCTTCGCGCTTGCGGATCGTCACCTGCGGCTCGAGCGCATCGTCGAAAGGCACGATTTCCGGCGGCGGGGGCGGCACGGCCGGCAGCGGCTGCAGGTCGGCAGGCTTGCCGGCCTGGGCAAGGGCGGTACCGGCAGCGAAGGCCAGCGGCAGGAGCAGGAGGCGAAGGTGGCGCATGAGGGGTCCCCGGGACGTATGCCGCAATTGTATTACAGGTTGAGCAGCATCTCCCGCTCGTCGGCCGATGGGGCGAAGCCGCGGGTCTCGTAATGCTTGAAGATGGCATCGACGACTTCGGCCGGCGTGTCGAGCACCTGGATCAGGTTCATGTCCTCGGCCGAGATCATGTTCTCGGCCACCAGCCGTTCCCGGAACCAGTCCACCAGCCCCCGCCAGAACGGCTCGCAGACGAGGATGATCGGAATCCTGCGGCTCTTGCCGGTCTGCACCAGCGTCAGCGCCTCCATCAGCTCGTCGAGCGTGCCGAAGCCGCCGGGCATGACGACGTAGGCGCTGGCGAACTTCACGAACATGTACTTGCGCGCGAAGAAGTGGCGGAAGGTCTGCGAAATATCCTGATAACCGTTGCTGTGCTGTTCGTGCGGCAGCTGGATATTGAGGCCGACCGAGGGACTCTTGCCGTGGAAGGCGCCCTTGTTCGCCGCCTCCATGATCCCCGGGCCGCCGCCGGAAATGACCGAGAAGCCACAGTCCGAGAGCCGTCGGGCGATCTGCTCGGTCAGCTCGTAGTACGGGGAACCCGGTGCCGTGCGCGCGCTGCCGAAGATCGAGACCGCCGGGCGGATCGCGGCCAGCCTTTCGGTGGCCTCGACGAACTCTGCCATAATGCCGAAGATCCGCCAGGATTCCCGTGCCGAGATCGCCTTCGTCAGGCTGTCGGGGTCTACCAGCGGCGGCAGTTTGTCCTTTTCGCTCATCTTCTTTCTTCTTCGCTATGTCCGTGCTGCTGCTCGTCGACGGTTCGTCGTATCTCTATCGCGCTTTTCATGCGCTGCCCGACCTGCGCAACAGCGCGGGCGAGCCGACCGGCGCGATCGTCGGTGTGCTGAACATGCTACGCCGGCTGGAAAACGACTACAAGGCAAGCGGCGTGGCCTACAAGGCCTGCGTCTTCGACGCCAAGGGCAAGACCTTCCGCGACGACTGGTATCCCGAATACAAGACGAACCGGCCGCCGATGCCGGATGATCTGGCGCGCCAGATCGAACCCCTGCACGAGTGCATTGCCGCGCTCGGCTGGCCGCTGATCGTCGAATCCGGCGTCGAGGCCGACGACGTCATTGGCACGCTGGCCCGGCAGGCGGCGGCGCAGGGCATCGAAGTGGTGATCTCGACCGGCGACAAGGATCTCGCGCAACTGGTCGACCAGCATGTGACGCTGGTGAACACGATGAGCGAGGAGCGCCTCGACGCGGCTGGCGTGCTGGCCAAGTTCGGCGTACCGCCGGAGCGCATCGTCGATTACCTGACGCTGATGGGCGACACCGTCGACAACGTGCCCGGCGTGAACAAGTGCGGTCCGAAGACGGCGGTGAAATGGCTGACCCAGTACGGCACGCTCGACAACCTGGTGGCGCACGCCGACGAAGTGGGCGGCGTGGTCGGCGAGAACCTGCGCCAGGCGCTGGATTTCCTGCCGCTTGGCCGCAAGCTGGTGACGGTGGTCTGCGACCTGCCGCTCCCGATGATGCCGCAATCACTGGTGGCGCAGCCGCCACAGCGCGAGAAGCTGGTCGAACTGTTTACGCGCATCGAATCGAAGAGCTGGCTGCGGGAATTCAGTGGCGAGGCGGGTGCCGGTGCGGTGGTTGCCCCAACGGCCGCTCCGGGCGCTGCAGCTGCGCCCATTGCCGAAGCCGGTTCCCTGTTCGCTCCCGACCGCTCGGCCTACGAAACGGTACTCGACTGGGCGAGCTTCGAGCGCTGGCTGGCGAAGATCGAAGCGGCCGAGCTGACCGCCGTCGATACCGAAACCACTAGCCTCGATGCCTTCGCCGCACGCATCGTCGGCATCTCGTTCGCCGCTGCACCGGGTGAGGCGTGTTACATCCCGGTCGCCCACCACTATGCCGGCGTGCCGGCACAGCTGCCGCGTGACGAGGTGCTGGCGAAGCTGAAGCCGTGGCTCGAATCACCGCAGCACGCCAAGCTCGGCCAGCATCTCAAGTACGATCAGCACGTCTTCGCCAACCACGGCATCAGGCTCGCCGGCATCGCGCACGACACCCTGCTTGAATCCTATGTCTTCGAGTCGGACAAGGGGCACGACCTCGGCCAGCTGGCGTCGCGCCATGTCGGCCTCGACACGATTTCGTACGAGTCGCTGTGCGGCAAGGGCGCCAGGCAGATCGGTTTCGAGCAGGTCGACATCGAACGCGCCGGCGAGTATTCGGCCGAGGATTCCGACGTGACCCTGCAGGTCCACAACGCGCTGCTGCCGCGCATCGACGCGCAGGAAGGACTGAAGCGCATCTACCGCGAGATCGAGATGCCGGCGCGCGAGGTCATCTGGCGCATGGAACGTAACGGCATTCTCGTCGACAGCACGCTGCTCGGGCAGCAGAGCCATGAGCTCGGCACGGCGCTGATCGCGCTGGAGAACAAGGCGCACGAACTCGCTGGCCAGCCCTTCAACCTCAACTCGCCGAAGCAGCTCGCCGACATCCTTTTCTCCAAGCTCGGCCTGCCGGTGCAGAAGAAGACGCCGTCGGGCGGCCCCTCGACCGACGAGGAAGTGCTCTCCGAACTGGCGCTCGACTACCCGCTGCCGAAGGTGCTGCTCGAGACGCGCACCCTCTCCAAACTGAAGAGCACCTATACCGACAAGCTGCCGCGCATGATCAACGCCGACACCGGCCGCGTGCATACCAGTTTCTCGCAGGCCAGCGTGATCACCGGCCGCCTCGCCAGTTCCGAACCGAACCTGCAGAACATCCCGGTGCGCACCGCCGAGGGCCGGCGTATCCGTGCCGCCTTCGTTGCGCCGGCCGGCAGCAGCATCGTCTCCGCCGACTACTCGCAGATCGAGCTGCGCATCATGGCGCACCTCTCCGAGGACCCGCGCCTGCTGGAGGCCTTCGCCGCCGGCGAGGACGTGCACCGCGCCACTGCGGCCGAGATCTTCGGCGTCACGCCGCTCGAGGTCGGCCCGGACCAGCGCCGCGTCGCCAAGGTCATCAACTTCGGCCTCATCTACGGCATGAGCGCCTTCGGCCTCGCCCGCCAGCTCGACCTCGAACGCAGCGCCGCACAGGCCTACATCGAGCGCTATTTCGCCCGCTACCCCGGCGTCGCCCGTTACATGGAAGAAACGCGCAACCAGGCGAAGCGCGATGGCTACGTCGAGACGGTCTTCGGCCGCCGCCTCTGGCTGCCGGACATCCGCGCCAGCCAGGTCGGCCGCCGTCAGGGCGCCGAGCGGGCAGCGATCAACGCGCCGATGCAGGGCACCGCCGCCGACCTGATCAAGCTGGCGATGATCGCCGTGCAGCGCTGGCTGGATGAAAGACGGATGGCGACGAAGCTGGTCCTGCAGGTGCACGACGAACTGGTGCTCGAAGTGCCGGATGCCGAGCTGGCCGAGATCCGCAGCGAGCTGCCGCGGCTGATGACGCAGGTGGCGAAGCTCAGGGTGCCGCTGGTGGTCGAGGTCGGCGTCGGTGCGAACTGGGACCAGGCGCACTAGTGTTCCGGCGCGAAGCTTGTAGAAATACCAACCTGCCGCATCCGGCTCTCAGGCGGGATGCGGTGTCAGGTGCGCAACAGTTCCGCAAAGCGTTGCGGCTCGTCGAAACCGAGCACGCTCAGCGCCTGCGCGGCTTTGGTGCTGAAGGAAGGGTTCGGGTACAGCCGGCTGCAGACCTGGGTGGTCCTGACCAGCATTGCTGCATCCGTCTCGCCGCCGGCATTGCAGACGCCCGCCAGCATCAGGCGAAGCAATCCGAAGCGCGCGATCAATCCCAGAAAATGGCGGTAGGGCGAGGCCGCACCAAAGGGGAACGTCTCGCGGAACATTTCGTTGCGGAGCCAGTTGTCTAGCAGCGACGGCGCATGCCCGAGCGCATCGTCCAGCCGCGTCAGCCCCGCGCCATAGTGCCGGATCACCACGCCCCAATCGGGCTGTCCGGTCCTGATCGAATCGACACCCAGGCCCGTGGCGACGGCTTTCTGGATCAGTTCCTGGGCGTGGGAGTTCTTTCGCTCGGCCTGTCCCTGCCAGAGCTTGAAGAAGAGCGGTGCCTGCTGACCGAAACTGACGGTCGAACTGGCGAGTTTTTCCAGCATCGATCCGCTTTCAACCTGCTGCACGAAATCACCCAGGAATGCGTCGATATCGAGTGACGCCCTTTTCCCGATCAGCAGGTCCAGCTGGTGGCAGAGGTGACCCACCAGCACGAGGCGTTGCCAGGGCAGCAGATCCCCGATCTGCATCAACTGGAAACAGAAGCCGCGGATCTCGTTGACCTGCAGCGGGGAGAGCCCCGCCTGCGGTACAAGCTTCGCCAGCGCGACGGGGCGCAGGGTGACCGGCGATTCGATCAGTTCCAGTGCGTTTTCCGCGAGCAGCGCTTTCCTCGCGGCCTCCGGACAGCCTAGATCGAGGACATATTCAACCTGACTGGCCAGTTCGCGCGCGTGTCGCGGAAACGACCAGCATGTGTTCGACAGGTAGTCCTCGCCCAGGTCGCGGTGGATGGCGCACAGGCCCTGCTCCAGAAAGGCGCAGCATTGACTGGCGGGGTCCAGTTCGAGCCGCGCCGGATCGCCGCCCGCCCGTCGTTCCTGTTTCGGAACGGGGGTGACACAGCGCTTGAGGCGGTCGGTGAGCTGCGGATGGGTGACGCCGCCGTAGGCTTTCAGCGTGGGGGCATCAACCGTGATTTTCCAGCCGGCACAACAGGTATCCTCGCAGGCGCTTCCGGCGCACTGAAAATCTGCGGCATAGCGAGGCATCACGGCGTCTAAGACACGCGTCAGGTGATGTTTTGGCATGACATGAATCGGTACGAAAAACAGTTCGGAGGCTATTTATCACGACACAAAAATCGAGGCAACCGGGTTCAGTGCCGCGCCACGACGCCGCGACCGCAGCCGAATTACGGCCGGCAATGACAACGGAAATTTGGCGCATGGCGAACCGGCGCGGTGAGTGGCGGTGACGCCAGGTGACGGCGGTGAGCTAATCGGTGCCGCTACCCGGCCGCAGCGCACGCCTGAGGAGAAACCTTGTGCTGCCTCAGCCTGTTGAAGGCCACATGAGCTGCGTGCATTGGCCGTAGTCGAATTTAAGTTGCACCCAGTCGTCCACGGACAGGCGCTGCACGTGGCCGGCTAGCGCCCGGAAGACGCCGGCGTGGGTGACGATGATGCAGGCAGTGATTCCCTCCGCCGCCAGCGCATCGAGGCAGGCAACGGCGCGCGCCTGCAGCATCGCCGCCGATTCACCGCCGGGCGGTGCGTGGTGCAGCAGGTCGGCGGCCCAGGCATCGAATGCCTCGCGCGCAATCGCGTCCCAGGCCAGTCCTTCCCATTCCCCGAAATGCATTTCGACCAGCCGTGCCTCGAAGCGCGGCGACGGATGCAGCGCCTCGGCCAGCTCGCGGCAGCGGCGGAGCGGGCTGCTGATCACCGGCAGGCCGGGTGGGAGTTGCGTGCGCAGCGTCGCTGCTGTGGCGTCGATGTCGTGCGCCGGCATGTCGAGCCGGCCGTAGCAGATGCCGTCGGCGATCTGCGGCCGCGGGTGGCGGATCAGGAAAACCTGCACAGCAGTCCGGTGTAGAAGGCGAGTTCGGCGAGCTGCTGCGTCGCGCCTAGGCAGTCGCCGGTGTAGCCGCCGAGGCGACCGTGGATCTTGGCGGCGAGCGCGGCAGTGGCGGCGAGCGCGAATGCGACGCCGCAGATGGCGGCCGTCGGCGGCAGCATGAGCAGCGTGACGCAGCCGAAGACCGTGGCGCAGAGCAGTTCGCCAAGGGAAATGCGCGTCGCCAGCGGCTTCGCCTTGCCCTCCTCGCGGGCGTAATCCAAGAAGTGCAGCAGCGTCGTCGAGCAGAGGCGGGAGAAGGCATGCCCCGCGATCAGCGCGGGTGCGACGAGCAGTGCGTCGAGTTCGATCAGGGCGACGAACTTGCCGAGCAGCATCAGCACCAGCGCCACGGCGCCAAAGCTGCCGATGCGCGAATCCTTCATGATTTCCAGCGCACGTTCGCGCGTCCAGCCGCCGCCGAAGCCATCGACCATGTCGGCCCAGCCGTCTTCGTGGAAGGCACCGGTGACATGAATCGTGGCCGCCATTGCGAAGAGCACGGCCAGCGTTTTCGGCAGGAAGAACGAGGTTGCGGCGAAAACGAGGGCCGCGATCAGCCCGACGACGATGCCGACCAGCGGGAAGTAGCGCGCCGAGTGATTGAGCGCTTCAGGCGAATGCCCGACCCAGGCCGGCACCGGCAGCCGCGTGAAGAAACGGATTGCGCCGAAAAAGTACTCAGCCTCGCGGCGCAGTGCGCTCATCTCAGCTTTTTTCGGCGACGCCGGCCGACTCGAAGCTGGCCATCTCGTTCAGGAAGGCGGCGGCAGCGCGGATCAGCGGCCAGGCCAGTGCTGCACCGGTGCCCTCGCCGAGGCGCAGGCCGAGATCGATCAACGCTTCGGCGTCGAAGGCCTTCAGCTGCGCCTGATGGCCGGGCTCTGCCGAGCGGTGGCAGAACACCGCGTAGTCGACGATCGCCGGTTCGATGCGTGCCGCGACGAGGAAGGCGGCACCGACGATGAAGCCGTCGATCAGCAGCAGCATCCCGGACTCGGCAGCGCCAAGCATGGCCCCGGCCATCATGGCGATCTCGAAGCCGCCGAATTCGGCGAGCACCGCCTGCGCATGTTCGCTGCCGCCGTCGCTGCGGGCCGGCAGCCCGGCACGAGCGGCTGCCTGCGCGAGCAGCGCGCGCTTGCGGGCGAGGCCGGGGTCGTCGAGTCCGGTGCCGCGCCCGATGCAGTCGGCGAGCGGCGTCGCGGTCAGGTGGTGCGTGATCAGCGAGGCGGCGGCGGTATTGCCGATGCCCATCTCGCCGAAACCGAGCACCTTGCAGCCGGCATCGGCCAGCTCCCGGGCCAGCGCTGCGCCACGGGCGATGGCGGTGTCGCGTTCGGCCGGCGTCATTGCCGCCGTTTCGATGTAGTTCCGCGTTCCCGGCGCCACCTTGGCGTCGACCAGTGCTTCCCGCTCGCCGAAGTCGTGCGCGACGCCGGCATCGACGATCTTCAGCCCGAGGCCGTTGGCGCGGGCGAAGACGTTGATCGCCGCGCCGCCGGCGAGGAAGTTCTCGACCATCTGCCAGGTGACGTCCTGCGGGAAGGCCGAGACACCGGCTTTCGCTGCGCCATGGTCACCGGCGAAGACCGCGATGTGCGGGAGGTCGAGCGTCGGCGACAGCGTCTGCTGCACGAGGCCGATCTGCAGTGCGAGGCGCTCCAGCCCGCCGAGGGCGCCGGGCGGCTTCGTCTTCTGGTCGATCTTGTGCTGCAGGGCGGCGGCGAGACTGCGGTCGGGGCGGGAGATATGGAAACTCATCGGTGGCTCTTGAGGTCTGGCTGAAGCCAGGAAAAGGGCGTTGGGGGCGAGCGGCCATTATACCGGCGCCCTCCTGTGCTATTTTTGACCCATGAAAGAACTCGTCATCGGTGGTGCCCGTTCGGGCAAGAGCGCACTCGCAGAAAAACACGCAGCCGGCTCCGGGCTGCGCGTCGTCTATGTCGCCACGGCCGAAGTGCGCGACGCCGAGATGGAACGCCGAATTGCCCATCACCGCGCCCGGCGCCCGGCCGACTGGGGGCTGGTCGAGGCGCCTGTCGGCCTTGCCGAGGCCCTGCGCGCCAATGCCGCGAAGGATGTCTGCCTGGTCGTCGACTGCCTGACCCTGTGGCTTTCCAACCTGCTCTTCGCCGGCGCAGCCGCACGCCAGGCCGAGGCCGGGCAGGCCATCGACTGCCCGCTGCTGGCCGGTGAGACGGCGGCGCTGATCGAGACGCTGCCGCAACTGCCGGGCTGGATCACGCTCGTCTCGAACGAGGTCGGCTGGGGGATTGTGCCGATGCACCCGGTGTCGCGCTGCTTCGCCGACGAGCAGGGGCGCCTGAACCAGCGTGTCGCGGCCGTCTGTGATCGCGTCACGCTCGTTGCCGCCGGGCTGCCGCTCGTGCTCAAGTAGCGGTAAGCTGCCGGAAAACGACGGGAGGGAGACCATGCATCGCCTGCTCGACGTGCTCGCCTCCGGTGTGCACGACACCAAGAACCAGCTGTTCTACGCCGAATCGCAGATCGCCGAAGCCGAGGCGAAGCACGGCCTCGACCTCTCCGAGGCACGCTACGCGATCGAAACGGCCGCCGTGCGCCTGACGCGGACGCTGACCGCCTATCACCTGCTGCGCAACGATGCGACGCTGGCCGTCGTGCCCGTCGTCGTCGCCGATCTCTGCGACGAGGTGGTGCTCGACCAGCGCCGGCATCTCGCCCATTCCGGCATCGAGCTTGTCCACAGCTGCAGCGTGCAGGACGAATGGCCGCTCGATCGCGACCTGATCACCGACGTGCTCAACAATGCCGTCCAGAACGCCGGTCGCCATGCACGCAGCCGTGTCCGCCTGACGGCGTGGAACGAAGGCGACGGCCTGCACTTCCGTGTCGAGGATGACGGTCCCGGCTATGCCGACCCGGACGGCGGGCGCAGCACTGGTCTCATCGTTGCCGAGCGGGTGGCCTCGTTGCACGAACGCCAGGGCCGCTGCGGCAGCATGCACCTTGCCAACGGCGGCGAGTTCGGGGGCGCCGTGTTCGAGTTGAGGCTGCCCTAGCATGCAACGGACGCCCGACACGCTGCACTCGACGTTCACCGTGGGCGATTCCTGCGCAACGGCCGGGCGGAACTGACATGCCGATCGACTACAAGAACAAGCGTTTCCTCGTCGTCGACGACCAGCCGCTGGCGCGCGAGAGTCTGCGCGCCATCGCACAGACGGCCGGCGCCTTCTCGGTCGACTTCGCTCCCGGCTACCAGGACGCGATCTTCAAGATCCGCAACAACTGCCCGGATGTCATCCTCTGCGACTACATCCTCGGCGACGGCCGTTCCGGCCAGCAGCTGCTCGAGGAGCTGCGCCGCTTCAACCTGCTGCCCGACGAAACGATCTTCATGATGGTCACCGGCGAGCAATCCTACGAACAGGTCGTCGCCGCCGTCGAACTGGTGCCGGACGACTACATCATCAAGCCCTTCTCGCCCGACAAGCTGATGCTGCGGCTGGAGAAGGTGGCGGCAAAGAAGGAATTCTTCGCCGGCTTCTACCGCGAGAAGCGCAAGCAGGAATACGAGAAGGCCCTCGCCATCCTCGCCGCGAAGAAGGACAGCGAAGCCGGCCGCGCCTATCGCTTCGAGGCGCTGCGCCAGGAAGCCGAGGTGCACCTCGCCGCCGGCAATGCCGAACAGGCCGAAGCAGCCTATCGCGGCATCCTCGAAAAATACGAATTTCCCTGGGCGCGCGCCGGCGTCGCCAAGTCGTTGCACCACCAGAACCGCCTGACCGAGGCGCGGGCCGAGATCGAGAAGGTGGTGTCCTCCGCAACCCAGTACTTCGACGCTGCCGACATCAAGGCCAACATCTGCATGGCCCAGGGCGAGCACGAAGAAGCGCAGAAGACGCTCGACGCCGTGGCGAAGAAGACGCCGCGCAATTACCTGCGCAAGCGCCTGCTCGCCGAGGCGGCCGAACTCAACGGCGACACCGAAACGGCACGTGCGGCGATGGCCGACGTCGTGGCCAACGACACCATGCCCGGCGCGGTCTCGACCGAAGACCAGCTGACGCTGGCCAGAACCCACGTCGGCGCCGGCGACCTCATCGCGGCCGAGAAGGTGCTCGTGCTGATGCGCGAATCGGAAGTCATGAACCTCGAGCTTGCCCAGCAGGCCAGCTACTCCGCCCTGCTGGCGGTGGCCTCGCCCGACAAGGGCAGGAAGAAGTTTGCCGGCCTGCGACCGGCGCTCGTCGCCTCGCCGCTGTCGACCGTTTCCCGCGTCGACGTCCTGCGTGCGGCGCTGGCGGTCGATGACCGCGAACTCGCCGACGGCCAGGCCCGCGAGCTGATGTCGGGCGAGGATGCCAAGAAGGTTTTCGGCACGGTGCGCAAGCTCTACGCGCTGCAGGGCCGGGAGAACGATTTCCGCGAGATCCAGCGCCAGGTGGCGATGCAGCGGATTCACCACGAAGAATGACGACGGGGGCGGCTGCCCCCATTTATGACCGACCACCCGGAGACAAGAGATGGAGCGTTCGTTTGAATATCGGCTCGAAGGCAGCGGTGACGCGCTGTCGCTGGCGATCAACATGGATTCGGTGACCGCCAAGGCCCTGTCCCGCCTGGATCGCTACATCAACTGGGCAGAGATCCTGCGGCTGACGGAGAACGATCCGGAAGCCGCCTACGCCGCCGAGCGCCTGCATACCGTCCTCCAGCATCTGAGCCGGTAACTTCCGGCGCCGGTGAAACGGCGGGCGGGCCCCGTGCCGCGATCGCCTTATTTCGGCAACAGCGCCGCCAGCGTCTCCCAGCGGAACGCCTGATCCACCGCATCGGCCAGACGGTCGATGTCGGCCTCGCGCCGCGCGGCCGCATCGAACCGCGTGTCGGCGACGTCGGCGCCTGCCCACTGAAGCAATGCGTTCAGTGCCGCGGGCTCGTCAAAAAGGCCGTGGCAGTAGGTGGCGAAAATCTGACCGTCGCCGGATTGCGCGCCGTCGGCGTGGCCGTCGAGCGTCGCGGCGGGGCACGACAGTGCCGGGCCGGCGGTGATGCCCATGTGGATCTCGTAGCCGCGCACGGCCGGGTTGCCGGGCAGGTGCAGCGTGCCGGCCACGTTTTTCAGCTGCTTCTCGCGTTCCAGCGTCGTCTCGCAGTCGAGCAGGCCGAGGCCGGGCGCGCTGCCCGGCTTGCCTTCGAGGCCGAGCGGGTCGTGCAGCTGCCGGCCCAGCATCTGGTAGCCGCCGCAGATGCCGATCAGCTTGCCGCCATAGCGCAGGTGGCGTTGCAGCGGCGCCTCCCAGCCGTTGGCGCGCAGCCAAGCGAGGTCGGCCTGCACGGCCTTAGATCCCGGCAGCACGATCAGGTCCGCTGGCGGGGGCGTCTCGCCGGGGCCGATGAAACGGAAATCGACCTCGGGGTGGAAGCGCAGCGGGTCGAGGTCGTTGTGGTTCGAGATGCGCGGGAACGCCGGTGCGATCACCTTCAGCTTCGTCGCTGCCTTCGGCATCGCCTCGCGCGGCAGCGCATCCTCGGCATCCAGGTACAGGCCGTGCAGGTAGGGCAGCACGCCGATCACGGGCTTGCCGGTGCGTGCTTCCAGCCACTCCAGCCCCGATTCGAGCAGCTTGATGTCGCCGCGGAAGCGGTTGATCACGAAGCCCTTCACGCGCGCCTGCTCGGAAGGCGACAGCAGTTCCAGCGTGCCGACGAGGTGGGCGAAGACGCCGCCGCGGTCGATGTCCGCGACGAGGATCACCGGGCAATCCACCGCCTCGGCAAAGCCCATGTTGGCGATGTCACGGTCACGCAGGTTGATCTCGGCCGGGCTGCCGGCGCCCTCGACCAGCAGGCATTCGTATTGTGCGCAGAGGCGATCGTAGGATTCGAGCACCGCCTTCATCGCGCGCGGCTTGTACTCGTGATACGCGACGGCATCGAAATCCTGCAGCGCCTTGCCGTGGATGATCACCTGCGCCCGCTTGTCGGTATTCGGCTTCAGCAGCACCGGGTTGAAATCGGTATGGGGCTCCAGCCCGGCGGCCAGCGCCTGCAGCGCCTGCGCGCGGCCGATCTCGCCGCCGTCGACGGTGACGGCAGAATTCAAGGCCATGTTCTGCGGCTTGAACGGCGCCACACGGATGCCGCGGCGCTTGAGGATGCGGCACAGCGCCGCCACCAGCGTGCTCTTGCCGGCATCGGAGGTGCAGCCCTGCACCATCAGGGTCGGGGTGCGTGCGGGATAAGGTGTGGCCATCGGGGGCGGTGTGCGGTTGCAACGAATTCGGGAAAGTGCGCATTTTCGCATGCCGCGGCACGGTAAAATGCGCCCTCCCGTCCCAGATTTCCTCGCCCGTCTCCGTGTCCTTGCCCGCCCCTCTCCTGCTGCCGCTGTTCGCCATGGCCGGCGCCACGCTCGATCGCCTGCTCGGCGAGCCGAAGCGCTGGCATCCGCTGGTCGGCTTCGGCCGTGTCGCCGGCTGGGTCGAAGCGCGCGCCAACCGGAATGGCGGCGCCCGCCTTGCCGGCCTGCTCGCGTGGAGCCTCGTCGTGCTGCCGCCGGTGCTGCTCGCCGGTTTCCTGTGCACGCTGCCGCTCGGCTGGCTGCTGCACCCGCTGCTGCTCTGCTTCGCGCTCGGCGGCCGGGCGCTGGAAGAGCATGGTGAGCGTGTTGCCGACGATCTGGCGGCGGGCAACCTCGCCGCTGCGCGCGAGCACGTCGGCTGGATGGTCTCGCGCGATACCGCTGCCCTCGACGAAACGGGGGTGGCCAAGGCGGCCGTCGAATCGCTGCTCGAGAACGGCAACGACGCGGTCTTCGGCGCGCTGTTCTGGTTCTTCCTGCTCGGCGGGCCGGGGGCGCTGCTCTTCCGGCTGGCGAATACGCTCGACGCGATGTGGGGCTACCGCAACGAGCGCTTCTACTACTTCGGTGCCGCCGCCGCGCGCTTCGACGATGTCCTCAACTACCTTCCGGCGCGCCTGACCGCGCTGACCTATGCGCTCTTCGGCAAGACCCTGCGCGCGCTGGCCTGCTGGCGGGCACAGGCGCCGCAATGGGACAGCCCGAACGCCGGGCCGGTGATGTCTGCCGGTGCCGGGGCGCTGCAGGTGGCGCTGGGCGGTGCGGCGATCTACCACGGCAAGCTCGAAGTGCGGCCCTCGCTCGGCGAAGGGCGTCCGCCGCAGGCGGCCGACATCGCACGGGCGCTGGCGCTCGTGCAGCGCGGCATGCGGCTGTGGCTGATCGTGGCACTGGTGCTCGGCCTGCTCGCCGCGCTTTTCCTTCCCGGAGTTCCCCATGCTTGAGCACGGCGGACGCCTGCGCCTCGCTGCCGCGCAGTGGGGCATCCCGCTCGCCGACTGGCTCGATCTGTCCACCGGCATCAACCCCCAGGGCTGGCCGGTACCGCCGCTGCCGGCCGACTGCTGGCGCCGCCTGCCGGAAGACAATGACGGGCTGGAGGACGCCGCAGCTACCTTCTACGGCAACGCCAACCTGCTGCCGCTCGCCGGCTCGCAGGCGGCGATCCAGTGCCTGCCGACGCTGCTGCCGCGCGCGGCGGTCGTCATGCCGGCACCGCTCTACGCCGAACATCCTTACGCCTGGGAGCGCGCCGGCCACAAGGTCCGCCGGCTGCCGGGGGCCAACCTGGCGCGCGCGCTGACGGCGATGGCGCCGAACGTGCTGCTGTGCAATCCGAACAACCCGACCGGCCGCGCCTATACGCGCGACGAACTGCTAGCCGCGGCGGCGCAGCTGAAGAAGCGCGGCGGCACGCTGATCGTCGACGAAGCCTTCGCCGATGCCGATCCCGAGAACTGTGTCGCCCCCTTCGCCGGCACGAAGGAAGCGCCCAACCTGATCGTGCTGCGCTCGATCGGCAAGTTCTTCGGCCTCGCCGGCGCGCGCGTCGGCTTCATCCTGGCGCGCCGCGAACTCCTGATGCAGATGGTCGAGGTGCTCGGCCCGTGGGCCGTGAGCGGCCCGTCGCGCATCGTCGCGCAGGAGGCACTAGCCGATCGCGACTGGCAGGCCGCGGCACGGACGCGGCTCGCTGCCGGGAGCGAACGGCTGCGCGCCCTGCTCGCACCGCTCGTCGCACCGGCCGCCGAAGTGCAGGCGACGCTGCTCTTCTGTTGGCTGCCGACGCACGATGCACAGGCGCTGCACGATTTCCTCGCCGCCCGCGGCATCCTCGTCCGCCTCTTCGCCGAATCCACCGGCACGCCCGGCATCCGCGTCGGCCTGCCCGGCAGTGAATCCGAATGGCAGCGCCTGGCAGAAGCCCTCGGCGCCTGGCCTCAAACCTCGTCCCACGCCCCCGTCATTTCGGCGAAAGCCGGGATCCAGAACTGAGGCTGGGTACGCACCCACATCACCCGGACAAGCGCAGAAAGAAAACGACATGACAAGGAATCCGTCAATCATTCCTCGCGCAAAACTGCGCACCGCCCTCTCCCTGCTGCTCGTCACCGGCTCCCTGCTTCCGTACGTACCCGCCGTCGCCGAAGTCAGTGTCAGGGACGACATCGGCAACACCGTGAAGCTCGCGCAGCCGGCGAAACGCATCGTCAGCCTCGCCCCGCACATGACCGAAACGCTGTTCGCCGCCGGCGCCGGCGGGCAGATCGTCGGCACCGTCGATTACAGCGACTACCCGGAAGCGGCGAAGAAGATCCCGCGCGTCGGCGGCTATTCGCGCTTCGACATGGAGGCCGTGGCGGCGCTGAAGCCGGACCTCATCGTCGGCTGGCAGAGCGGCAACGCTGCTGCGCATCTCGACAAGTTCCGCGGCCTCGGCTACACGATGTACATCTCGCAACCGAACCGCATCGACGATGTGGCCAGCGAGATCGAGCGCCTCGGAACGCTCGCCGGCACCGGGGCCACGGCCAACGCCGAGGCGAAGCGCTATCGCGACAAGCTCGCCGCGCTGCGTGCGCAGTACGCCGGCAAGGCGACGGTGCGCACCTTCTACCAGATCTGGAAGCAGCCGCTGATGACGGTGGGCAGGAACCAGATCATCTCCGACGCCATCCGCCTCTGCGGCGGCGACAACGTCTTCGGCAAGCTGGAGCAGATGGCGCCGACGGTGACGGTCGAAGCCGTGATCGCCGCCAACCCGGAAACCATCATCGCCAGCGGCATGGGCGACTCACGCCCGGAATGGCTGGACGACTGGAAGAAATGGACCAGCATCGAAGCGGTGAAGCGCGACAACCTCTTCTTCGTGCCGCCGGAACTGATCCAGCGCCACACGCCGCGACTGCTGGAAGGGACCGAGATTCTGTGCAGGCACCTGGAGACGGTGCGGGGGCGGCGGGGGAAGTAGGCCTGTCTGCTGGTGCCCCAAAGGCGACGTCAGTGCCTCTAAAAGCAGACCTTTAACGTGGAGAAAAATGTCGCGCCGCTTGCGGCGCATCCAAGCGACCGAAGGGTGCGATTTTGATTTTGAGTGTGATGTTGTACGGCAAATGCGTATGGCATATATGATGCTGCCTGAAGTCCTTGCGGCACGGCTACTTCCCCGACGCGGGTGACTTCAAATTCTCAAAGTCGTTTGCAAGGTACTTGTATTTCTTCTGGCTGGCTCGGATGGCATTTAGCGTTCTTTCGACATTTCCAGAGCCACAAATCCATGACGAAGGGAACCTGCTTACGCGATTCGGAACAGCCCATGCAAGGGCCTCTTCGATCGCATTGAGCCATTGAGGATCCGTTATCCGATCAGCACCATGAATCGATGTCTCGATTACGTTGGTCGAAAATACAGCGTTCTTTACTCGCGAAGTATCCTTGTTCGTGCACTGCTCTACTTCCATATCACGAAGAAGGCGCGCCTTCGCTACCTCCTTCAGTGCTAGTTCATGCTTCCCTATCGCGTCCAGGCGGCGAGCAAGTTCATAGCGGAACAATGTAGGTAACTTGTCCGCGTTAAGAGATAGCCAGTACATAGGACTAGGATCAGACACCAAAATTTTAGTTAGGCGGCCGTAAAGAGCGTCGATAGCCGAGACGTCATTAATCAGGTCGCTCGTCTCATCCACCGAAAAATCAGAAGAAGCCGAGCACGTTAGTGCAACCACGGCTAAGGCTACTAAAACGAATAGTCGTGTTGTTCGCATTTAGGCTATCTCGAAACATGCGGCGCACAACTTTGCCGCATAGCAGCTATTAAACGGACCCGCTGGGTCCGCATATGAATTGATATCTGTGCATGGGTGAAAACCCAGCAATCCCTAGTCCTGTCTCATGCGTGTAGTCGTGGCGACTGGAAAAAACTCCAATATGCCGACACAGAAACTGTCTCGAACAGTGCTAACGGAGAGCATCTCCGATGCCCGCTTTTGGCCGGTAGAAACCATTTCTTGGTTGATGCCTGAGGCATATTACTCCGCTAGCCGCTTTTCCAGAAACTCCACACAAACCCTCAGCCGCCCGGACGTCGACAAGCGCGACGGATACACCGCCCAAACATCCACCCGCTGCGAATAGTCGGGCAGCACGCGCACGAGGTCACCGCGTTCGAGGCTCGCGCCGACATCCCAGATCGAGCGCAGGATGATGCCGTGGCCGTCGATGGCCCACTGGTGGACGATCTCGCCGTTGCTCGCCGAGAGCGGGCCGCCGACCTTCACCGTTTCCTCGCCCTGCGGACCCTGCAAGGTCCAGCGGCCGAAATCCTGGTAGCGTTCGCGGATCAGGATGCAGCGGTGCTGCGCGAGCTCGGCGAGGCGCTTCGGTTTGCCGTGCTTCTTCAGGTAGCCGGGCGCGGCGCACAGCACGCGTTCGTTGGCGGCGAGCCGGCGCGAGATGAGATACGGCTCGTGCGCTTCGCCGAAGCGGATGTCGAGGTGGAAGCCTTCCTCGATCAGGTCGACCGGGCGGTCGAGCAGTTCGAGCTGGATCTCGAGGCCGGGGTGGCGCTTCGCCAGTGCCGAGAGCGCCGGCGCCACGCGGTTGCGGCCGAAGCCGGCACTGGTGCAGATGCGCAGCAGGCCGGCGGGTTCCCTGCGCGTCTGCGAAACGGCGTCGGCGAGCTGGTCGACATCGTCGAGGATGCGCTGCGCCCACTGCAGCGCCGATTCGCCCGGTTCGGTCAGCGCGACGCTGCGCGTTGTCCGGTGCAGCAGCGTCGTCTCCATGCCCGCTTCGAGGATGGCGATGCGCTTGCTGACGACAGCGTTGGAGAGCCCCAGTTCGCGCGCGGTGGCGGCGAAGCTGCGGTTGCGGGCGACGGCGCAGAAGAGGCGGAGGTCGTCGAGTTGCGGTGCGGTTTTCACGATTCGTGAATGGTGTAGTGACGATTCGCCTGATTCTAGTTCAATCCGTAGCCGATATCCTCCCGGTCATGGATCTTTCAGTCTTTTCTTCAACTCTGTCACTCTCCCTGCTCGGGCCGCTGCTGCTCGGTGCCGTGCTCGGCGGCATCGGCGGCCTGCTCGGCATCGGCGGCGGCATCATCGCCATTCCGGTGCTGGCGATGGGCTTCGGCATGGAGCAGCAGCTGGCGCAGGGCACGGCGCTGGTGATGATCACGCCGAACGTGCTGATCGCCTTCTGGCGCTACCGCCAGCGCCATGCCCTGCCCTTGCGTACCGCCGGCCTGCTCGGGTTGGCGACACTGCTGGCGACCTGGCCGGCGGCATGGCTGGCCGTGCATCTCGATTCGCATGTGCTGATGCTGTGCTTCGCGGTCTTTCTCGTCGGGCTGGCGTCGTGGTTCTTCCACGGCGCGCGGGCGGCGGCAAAGGTGGTCAGCGCCGGCTGGCACGAACGCTGGCTGCCGGGCGTCGGCGTGATCGGCGGCTTCTTCGCCGGCCTGTTCGGCGTCGGTTCCGGCATCGTCGCAGCACCGCTGCTGACACGCGGCTTCGGCAAGCCGCAGGCGGTGGCGCAGGGCCTCGCGCTGGCGCTCGTCGCACCGGGGGCGGTGGTGGCGCTGGCCACCTTCGCGCAGGCGCAGCAGGTGGCCTGGCAGACCGGTGCGCTGCTTGCCGTCGGCGGCATGGCGACGGTGTCCTACGGCGTGGCCTGGGCGCACCGCCTGCCCGAGAAGAAGTTGCGCAGGCTGTTCGCAGCGATGCTGCTGGTCACGGCGGCGCTGATGATCCGGCAGGGCCTGTCGGGCTGATGCGGCCGTTACAATGGCGGCTGTTCCTTCTTCCCCGCCGCCATGTCTGCCCGCCACCTGCCGCAACGCATCGTCTGCCTGACCACCGAAACCGTCGAGGTGCTCTATGCGCTCGGCGAGCAGGACCGCATCGCCGGCATCTCCGGCTACACCGTCTTCCCGAAGGAAGCGCGCAAGGAAAAGCCGAAGGTCTTCGCCTTCACCAGCGGCGACCTGCAGAAGATCCTCGCCGTGCAGCCCGACCTCGTGCTCACCTTCTCCAACCTGCAGGCCGAGATCAGCCGCGAGTTGATCGCTGCCGGCGTACCGGTCTATGCCTTCAACCAGCGCAGCGTGGACGACATCCTGGCGATGATCGCCACCGTCGGCCGCCTGGTCGGTGCCGAGGAGAAGGCGCTGGCGATGGTGGCGGAACTGCAGGCGATCATCGATCGCGTGCGGGTCGAGGGGGCCACGCTGCCGAGAAAGCCGCGGGTCTATTTCGAGGAATGGGACGAGCCGCCGATCAGCGGCATCCGCTGGGTCTCGGAGATGATCGCGCTGGCCGGCGGCGAGGACATCTTTGCCGAGCGCGCGCAGTGCCAGTCGGCGAAGGATCGCATCATCGCCGACCCGCTGGAGATCGTGCGGCGGGCGCCGGACATCATCATCGGTTCGTGGTGCGGCAAGCATTTCCGGCCGGAGCGTGTCGCCGCGCGTGAGGGCTGGTCGGCGGTGCCGGCGGTGGCCGGTGCGCAGATCCACGAACTCAAGTCGGCCGTGATCCTGAACCCGGGGCCGGTCGCCATCCGCGAGGGCCTGCCGGCACTCGCCCAACTGTTCCGCCAATGGGCCGCTGCGGCGGCAGGAGCTGCGCAATGAACCATCATATCTTCCCGCTCGACCGCGAATACGTCGAGCTGCACATCCTGCTCAAACTGCTGTCGCTGGCGCCCTCGGGCGGTGCGGCGAAGGCGATGGTCGCCGACGGCCTCGTCACCGTCGATGGCGAAACCGAGACGCGCAAGACACGCAAGCTGCGCGGCGGCGAGACGGTGCGCGTCGGCAACGACGAGATCGTTGTCCGCGCCGGCTGACGGAGTGCCGCGGCGATGTCCGATGTGCGCTGGCTGGTGCTGCTCTGCGCCAGTCGCCTCGGCTTCGCGCTGATCAACACCGTCTATGCGGCACTGATTCCGCTGCTGCGCCCGGCCTGGGCGATGTCGGCGAGCGAGGCCGGTGCCGTGCAGTCGGCCTGGCATGCGGGCTACATCGTGTCGCTGGTTGCGGCGAGCCTCTTCGCCGGGCGCTACGGTGCCCGCAACACCTTCCTCGGCATGGGCTGGGCAGCCTGTGCCAGTGCCCTCGTCTTCGCGCTCGGTGCCGGCGATTTCACGTCGGCCTGCCTGCTCTACGGCTTCGCCGGGCTGTGCGCCGGCGGTTCCTACGTGCCGGGGCTGACGCTGATCGCCGAACGCTTCCCGTCGGCGACGCGTGGCCGTGCGATGGGTGCCTACATCGCCGCGGCCTCCCTCGGCTACGCCGTCGGGCTGGTCGGCGCCGGCGCGCTCGGCAGTGGCTTCGGTGCGACGGCGGGCTTCCTGCTGGCTGCGCTCGGCACGCTGCTCGGGCAGGTGCTGGCGATGCTGACGCTGCGTGCGACGCCGAACGTGGTGGTGGCGCCATCCGCACGCGGGCCCGTGATCTCGCTCGCGTCGCTGCGTTTCCTGTGGTGGCACCGGCCGGCGCGCTACAACATCCTCGGTTACACCTTCCACGCCTGGGAACTGCTCGGCATGTGGGCCTGGCTGCCGGCCTACCTCGCCGCGGCGGCCGCGTTGCATCGCGGTGCAGATACCGGGCTGGTGGTCGCCGGTGCGGCGCTGGCAGCGCTCACGCATCTGGCGAGCATGATCGGCAGCCTCGCTGGCGGCAGCTGGTCGGACCGTTTTGGACGGACGCAGGTCGTGCTCGTGCTGTCGCTGGCGAGCATCGCCTGTTCGCTGGTCTTCGGCTGGCTGATGGCGCTGCCGCTGATGCTGGTCGTCGCCGTCGCGATCGTCTTCAACCTGACGGCGGTCGGCGATTCGGCGATCCACTCGGCGACGCTGACTGAAGTGGTGCCGCCGCAGCATCTGGCGACGGCCTATTCGGTGCGTTCCATCCTCGGCTTCGGCATGGGCGTCGCCAGCCCGTGGCTCTTCGGCGTCGTGCTCGACGTGGCCGGCGGGACGCCGGCGGCCTGGGGCTGGGCGTGGACGATGCTGGGCGCGCTGGCACTGGCCGGCCCGTGGGCAACCTGGCGCCTGCAGCGCCTGCGCTGAAGCGCGCGGCAGGTTCAGGGAACGATCGAGAGAAAGAGGAAGGCCGCGAACAGGACGAGGTGCACCGCGGCGTGCAGGATGGTGGCGCGACCGCTGGTCAGTGTGATGATGCTGACGGCGAAGGTGAGCACGAGCAGCACGATTTCCTTGGCCGGCAGCCCGAGCGTGATCGGCATGTCGAACACGATGGCGACGATGGCGATGGCGGGAATGGTGAGGCCGATGGTCGCCAGCGCGGAACCAAGCGCAAGGTTGAGGCTGATCTGCATGCGGTTGCGTACCGCCGCGCGGAAGGCGGCGCCGGTCTCCGGCAGCAGCACGATCAGCGCGATGATGACGCCGACGAAGGAGCTCGGTGCCCCGACGGCGGCGACGGCGGCTTCGATGCCGGGCGCCAGCGTCTTGGCGAGGCCGACGACGGCGACGAGCGCGATGCAGAGGAGCAGGAAGGCGGCCACTGCGGTGCTGTAGGCGGGTGGTTCGGCATGCGCTTCGCTGTCGGCCCCGACCGGCAGGAAATAGTCGCGATGGCGGATCGTCTGCACGAAGACATAGACGCCGAAGAGCAGCAGCGACATCAGGCCGGCGAAGACGAGCTGCGAGGTGGAATAGGTCGGCCCGGCCGTCGTCGTCGTGAACTGTGGCAGCACCAGTGCCAGCGTGGTCAGCGGAATCAGGACGGCGAGGGCGGGGGCGCTGCCCTCGACGCGGAAGACGGCGACCTGATGGCGCAGCGCGCCAGCGAACAGGCAGAGCCCGACGATGCCGTTGCAGACGATCATCACCGTCGCGAAAACGGTGTCGCGCGCCAGGGTGTCCTGCCCTTCGCCACCGAACAGCTTGAGCGAGACGATCAGCGAGACCTCGATGACGGTGACGGCGAGTGCCAGGATCAGCGCGCCGAAAGGCTCGCCGACACGGTGTGCAACGACCTCGGCATGTTCCACGGCAGCCATGACGCTGGCGATGAGGCCGACCGCGACGACCGCCGCCAGCAGGTTGCCGAGCGGCCTGCCCCAGGCTGCGCCGAGCAGCACGCAGGCGGCAAGCGGCATGGCGACGGACCACAGGGGTAGCTGGAATGGGCGTCTGAGATTCATCGGTGTCGGTTCGAGAGGCCGGGGGGAACGTCGTCGGTGGAAAGCGGGTCAGACGGTAGAATACCGGCCTTGTCGGGAGGATACATCATGCGTCTGTTCGCTTTCCTGTTGCTGCTGGTGACGTCGCTGTCCGCGCGTGCCGAAGTGGTCGATATCACCAACGCCGAGCTGGCCCGCCTCGCCATTTCCGGGGTGCCGGTGATCGACATCCGTACCGAGGGCGAGTGGAAGGAAACCGGCATCGTGCCGGGTAGCCGGCTGATCACGCTGTTCGACGAGAAGGGTCGCGCCGATGCGCCGGCCTGGCTGGCGAAGGTGAAGGAAGTGGCGAAGCCGGACCAGCCGCTGATCATCATCTGCCGCAGCGGCAACCGCACGAAGATGGCCAGCCAGCTGCTCTCGCAGCAGGCAGGGTATGCGAAGGTCTATAACGTCAAGGACGGCATCCGCGCCTGGGCGGCGGAAGGCCGTACGCTGGCACCGGCGACGACTGCGGTGGCCAGCTGCCCGGCGGGTGCGCGCTGCTGATGAAGGCGAAGGGCGAAAAGAAGGACAAGACCTACGAGCTGCGGCCGGGGCAATCGGTCGAACTGCTCAAGGAATTGCACATCCTGACGCGCGACGGCGCGATGAACCAGGACAGCCGGCGCAAGCTGAAGCAGGTCTATCACCTGTTCAACTTCATCGAACCGTTGCTCGTCGACGCGCAGCAGGCGCACCCGGAGATCCATCTGGTCGATCACGGTGCCGGCAAGTCCTACCTCGGCTTCATCCTCTACGACCTGTTCTTCAGGGAGCGTGCACCGGGTTCGACCGTCTGGGGCATCGAGACGCGCGATGAACTGGTGACGCGTTCGCGCGAACTGGCCGCGCGGCTGGGTTTCGGCGGCATGAAGTTTCTCAACCTGTCGGTGGCCGACTCGATCGTCTCGCCCGAATTGCCGCAGCGCATCGACATCGTGACCGCGCTGCATGCCTGCAATACGGCGACTGATGATGCGATCCGCTTCGCGCTGGCGAAGCAGGCGAAGACCATCGTGCTGGTGCCGTGCTGCCAGGCGGAGGTCGCGGCCACGCTCAGGAAACACAAGGCGACGGCGCTGGCGAGCGCACTCGGTGAGGTCTGGCGCCATCCGATCCACACACGCGAATTCGGCAGTCACCTGACCAACGTGTTGCGCTGCCTGCAGCTGCAGGCGCACGGCTACGAGGTGACGGTGACCGAGCTGACCGGCTGGGAGCACTCGATGAAGAACGAGCTGATCATCGCCGTCGACCGCAAGCTGCCGACCCGCACGCCGGCCGAACGCCTGGCCGAACTTCTCGCCACTTTCGGCCTCGAAGATTTGCGCGAACGTTTTGCGTGATTTCCGGAGACGACCATGGAGCGACCCGCCTGCAATGGCGATGCCTGCAGCAGCATCGAGGAAACGAAGGCCTACTGGGCGGAGCGCCTGTCGCCGGAGGCCTATCGCGTGCTGTTCGAGGAGGCGACCGAGTACGCCGGCAGCAGCCCGCTGAATCGCGAGAAGCGTGACGGCAGTTTCGTATGCGCCGCCTGCGGCACGCCTCTTTTTGACAGCAGCGCCAAGTACGACAGCGGCACTGGTTGGCCGAGCTTCTGGCAGGCGCTGCCCGATGCCGTCGGAACGAAGACCGACCACAAGCTGCTGATGCCGCGTACCGAGTACCACTGTGCGAAATGCGGCGGCCATCAGGGCCACGTCTTCGAGGACGGTCCGCTGCCGACTGGCTTGCGCTACTGCAACAACGGCGTGGCGCTGCGCTTCGTGCCGCGCGGCGAGTGAGTCGCAGCAGCGCCGCAACAGGAAAGCAAAAGGCCGGCGGGATCGCTCCCGCCGGCCTTTTTCGTTTGCAGGCTACCGCAAACGCTTACTGCACTTGCTGGATGCCGGCGATGACCCAGCCGCGGCTGCCGTCGGTCGGCTTCACCAGATGCCAGATCTCCGAGAACGATTCGACCGGGCTGCGATCCTCGCTGATGTAGCCGCTGAAATGCACGCTGACGACATGGCGGTTGCCTTCCTCGGCGACGTCGATCACCTGTGCGTTGAGGTCGGTGACGTTGGTCTCCTGCGTGGCACCCTTGCGCTCGTCGATGGCCAGCTTGATCTCGGCGAACATCTCCGGCGTGGTGAATTCACGGATGTCGTCGAGGTTACCGGCATCGTTGGCGGCCTGCAGGCGGATGAAGTTCACCTTGGCGGTGCGGGCGAAACCTTCGGCGTCGAAGCTGGCCGGGATGTTGCCGCCCACTGCCTCGGCTCCGCTTGCTGCTGCGCCCGTGGCAGCCGCGGCTGCCGGGGTGTAGGACGATCCGCCGGCAGGCGTGAAGTCCTGGCGGGGTGCGGCACCGCCTTCACCCGCGCCGGCACCGGCGTACTGCATGCCCTGTGGCTGCGCGGCGGCGGCCTTCTTGCGCAGGAAGAAGCCGACCACGGCCATGACGGCAACGGCGAGCAGCGCGATCATCAGGAAGTTGGCCAGCCCCTCGCCGAAGCCGAGGTGCGAGGCCAGTGCGGCAAGGCCGAGACCAGCGGCAAGACCGGCGATGGGGCCCAGCCAGGAGCGCTTGGGTTGGGCGGCAGGGGCAGTGGCGGCGCCGGGCTGTTGCGCCGGAGCGGCCTGCTGTTGCTGTTGGGCGGGAGTGGCCTGCGTGTTCTTGGCCGGCGGCGTCGCCTGCCGTTGCATGCCGGCGGAACTGCCGCCGCCGAGGCGCTTGGCAGCCTCGGCATCGCTGACGTTCAGCGTGAAGCCGACGACCACGGCCGCGGCCAGCGCGAGAAACTTGTTCATGTGTGCCTCCTTCGATGAGAGATGTGCTCGCATGATACGCAATCACTGGCCGGATAAAAACCGTTGAATCGCGAATCGTTTGTACGTAAAAACCGAGTTATTCCGCGGCCAGGAAGAGGCTGGCCGCAGCGATCGGGCTGGACGGGAAGTATAGGTGAAGGTAACTCGCGGTGAGGCGCTCAATGCGATAGATGGGTTCGCCCTCGCTCGCCCCCTGCTTCTTCGTCGCGCTGGCGAATGGTTCCAGCCGGGTCTGCGCGCTCGAATAGTGGAAGGTATGGCCGCGCAACGGCGGGTGGCCATCGAGTGCCGCCTCCTGCATGCCGAGTGCGGCGAGCTTCTTCTGCATGGTGACGGTGCCCGGGATCAGGCTGCCGAGCCAGTGTGACTGGCCGTCGATGTCGATCAGCGTTTCGAACAGCGCCATCATGCCGCCGCATTCGGCGAACAACGGCTTGCCGGCGGCCACGTGCTTGGCGAGTGCGGCCCACAGTGCGCGGTTGGCGGCGAGCGGCTTGCCGTGCAACTCGGGGTAGCCGCCGGGCAGCCAGATCGCGTCGCATTCGGGCAGCACGGCATCGGCCAGCGGCGAGAAGAAGACGAGCGTCGCTCCCATTTCCTGCAGGCACTCGAGGTTGGCCGGATAGAGGAAGCAGAAGGCGGCGTCGCGGGCGACGGCAATCGTCGTGCCGGCGAGCAGCGGCGGCAGTGTCGGGCGCGGCGCATCGGCGAAGTCGACCGCCGGCGGTAGCGACGCGGCGTCGGTCTGTGCCAGCGCGTCGGCCATGCGGTCGAGGCGCGCCGAGAGGTCGGCGATTTCGGCGGCGGGCAGGAGGCCGAGGTGGCGCTCGGGCATCGCCGCGAAATCATCGCGCGGCAGGTGGCCCATCCAGCGGATGTCCTCGGGCAGGCTCTGCTTGAGCAGATCGGCGTGATAGTTGCTGCCGACCCGGTTGGCGAAGGCCGCCGTGAGTGGCGTGCCCGGCCGGTAGTGCTTCAGGCCGTAGGCGATGGCGCCGAAGCTGGTGGCCATCGCCGCGCCGTCGATCACGGTCAGGATCGGGATGCCGAGCGTCGTCGCCAGTTCCGCCGCTGACGGCGTGCCGTCGAAGAGGCCCATGACGCCCTCGATCAGGATCAGGTCGGCGTCCTTCGCCGCCGCGGCCAGCCGCCAGCGCGCGTCGGCCTCGCCGCACATCCACAGGTCGATGTTCTCGCAGGGGTGGCCGCTGGCGATGGCATGGATCTGCGGATCGAGGAAGTCCGGGCCGCACTTGAAGACGCGCACCCGCTTTCCCTGTCGCGCATGCAGCCGCGCCAGCGCGGCGACGACGGTGGTCTTGCCCTGGCTGGAGGCGGGGGCGGCGACGAGGAGGGCGGGGCAACGGGCCATGCTCAGAACTCTACACCCGGCATTGCCTTCACGCCTGCCTTGAAGGCGTGCTTGACCATGCCCATCTCGGTGACGGTATCGGCCGCTTCGACCAGCGCGTCGGGCGCCCCGCGGCCGGTGACGATCACCGTCTGCATCTTCGGTCGGGCGGCGATGGCTGCCAGCACTTCGGCGAGATCGAGCCAGCCATATTTGAAGGCGTAGGTCATTTCGTCAAAGACAACCAGGTCGATCGTGTCGTCGCCGAGGTAAGCCTGTGCAATCTTCCAGGCGGCCTGTGCGGCGGCGGTGTCGCGGCCGCTGTCCTGCGTCTCCCAGGTGAATCCTTCGCCGCAGACGTGCCAGCGCACCTGCTCCGGGAATTTGCGGAAAAAACCCTCTTCCCCGGTATCCGAGCGCCCCTTGACGAACTGGACGACGGCGACGCGGTGGCCATGGCCGAGCGCGCGCGCGACGACGCCGAAGGCGGCCGAGCTCTTGCCCTTGCCGTTGCCGGTATTGACCAGCAGGATGCCGCGCTCTTCCTGGGCGGCGGCGATCTTCGAGTCGATCACGTCCTTCTTGCGCTGCATGCGGTCATGGTGGCGCTGTTCGCGCGTGCTTTCTTCGCTCATTGCGTTTCCTTCAGACAGGGATGAACCAGCGACGGCCATCGCTGACGACTTCTTTCAGCGGGTGGCCGTACAGGCTGCCGAGACGTTCGGCCGTAAGCAGTTCGCGACAGGCGCCGAGCTCGCAGCGGCCATCACCATGGACGAGCAATGCGCGGTCGCAGTAGCGGTCGGCGAGCCCGGGTTCATGCAGGACCATGACCAATCCCGCATGGCAATCCTGTGCGGCGCCTGCGAAAAGGTCGAGGATGGCGATCTGGTGATTCAGGTCGAGGTGGGCGAGCGGCTCGTCGAGCAGGTAGAGCGGTGCTGCCTGTGTCAGCAGCGTAGCGATGGCGAGGCGCTGACGCTCGCCGCCTGACAGGGTCTGCACATCGCGCTCTTCCAGTTCGGTGAGGCCGACGGCCTTCAGGGCGCTGCGTGCAATCTCGGTGTCGCGCTTCGATTCCCAGTCCCAGCGGCCGAGGTGCGGGTGGCGGCCGGTCAGCGCCGTCTCCAGGACGGTCGAGGCGAAGGCGTCGCTGTGCCGCTGTGCCAGCCAGCCGCGGCGCTTCGCCGCTACGCGCGGGCCGAGTGCGGCGTAGGTTTCGCCACCGAGGCGGACCTCACCGGCATCGGCGGCGCGCAGTCCGGCGAGCACCGAAAGCAGCGTCGACTTGCCGGCCCCGTTACGGCCGAGGATGGCCACACGTTCTCCCGCCGCAAGCGAGAGATTCAGGTCGCGGCAGACGACGTGGCCACCGACGCTGACAGCGAGGTCGCGGGCTTCAAGCAGGGCGCTCATTGCCGATGCCTCGCCAGCAGGAACAGGAAAACCGGTACGCCGATCAGCGCGGTCAGCACACCGACCGGCAATTGCTGTGGTGCGACGACGGTGCGCGCCAGCGTGTCGGCGAAGGTGAGCAGTGCGCCGCCCGCGAGCACCGAGGCCGGCAGCAGCAGGCGTTGGTCGTTGCCGATGGCGAGGCGCACGAGATGCGGCACGATCAGGCCGACGAAGCCGATCGAGCCGGCGCTGGTGACGGCCATTGCGGTCACCAGCGAGGCAATGGCGTAGACGGTGTAGCGCAGCCGGCGGACGTCAACGCCGAGCGACTGCGCGGTGTCGTGACCGCGCGCCAGCAGATTGAGTTCGCGGGCGAAGGGCAGTGATGCAACGAGTGCCGCGACGAGCACGGCCAGTGCGATCCAGGGCGTGCCTGCCTGCGAGAGGTCGCCCATCAGCCAGAAAAGCATGCCGCGCAACTTGTGTTCCGGTGCAATCGAAAGCATCAGCGCGACCAGCGCGCCACAGCCCGCGGCGACGATGACGCCCGTAAGAAGGAGGCGTGTCTGTGTCCAGGCGCCGTCGCCGTGGGCGAGCCCGAAAACGATCAGCATCGCGGAGAGGGCACCGGCGAAAGCCAGGAAGTTGAGTCCGGCGGCCGACAGGCCGAGCAGGATCGCGAACATGGCTCCGACCCCGGCACCGCCGGAGATGCCGAGCACGTAGGGGTCGGCGAGCGGGTTCCTGAGCAGCACCTGCATCAGCGCGCCGGCCAGTGCCAGCAACCCGCCGCAGGCGAAGCCGGCTAGTGCGCGCGGCAGGCGCAATTCGCGCACGATGGCTGCGTTGTCGACCGGCTCGCCGAGCAGCGCGGCGGCAACATCCGGGAATGGTACGGCGATGCTGCCGACCGCCAGCGCCGCCGCGAAACTCGCCGCGCCGAGCAGGGCGAGCACGGCGAGAACGAGGGCGGCGCGGCGGCGGGAGGGCATGGCAGCTTATTTAGGTGCGTAGCGGATACCGAAGAACGCGTTCGCGCCGAGTACCCCGTAGTTGTTCACGGTTTCGTAGTATTTGTCGAAGATGTTGTTGCCACGGGCAAAGAGTACCCAGTCCTTCTCCACACGATACTCCGCAAAGAGATTCACGAGGCCGTAGCCGCCCAGCTTTGTCTGGTTGGCCGCATCGTCATAGCGCTGGCCGACGAACTGCCACTCCCCGCCCAGCGTCCAGCTGCCGAAGCTGCGACTGAGATGGCTGAACATCTGTTCGTCCGCTCGCCGGGCCAGGCGATTGCCCGTATCGTCGTCGCGCGGGCGCTGCAGGTCTACCGAAATGCCGCCTGTCCACGGCCCGACGCGCCCGGCGTAGCTGAGCGTGATGCCTTTCAGCGTCGCATTGTTCACATTCTGCGGCGGCCAGCTGTTGATCAGGTCTTCAACCTTGTTGTGGAAATAGATCGCCGATACGCGATGCCCCCCCTGCTCCCAGGCGACGCCGACTTCCGCATTCCTGGACTTTTCAGGCTTGAGGTTCGGGTTGCCGCCGCCAAAGCCGGTATCCGGGAAGTACAACTCGTTGAAGGTCGGGGCACGAAACGCCGTGCCATATGACCCGTGTGCCCGCCAGGCCTGCGTGAACTGATAGCCGTAGGTGGCCGATCCGGTTGTCTTGCCACCGAACTGCGAGTTGTCGTCGCGGCGCAGGTTGAACTGCAGGCGGTGGTTGTCGATGCCGGCCGTCCAGCCGGCAAGGAGTGAGCGGATCGTGCGCTCATCCTCGGTGTAGTTGGTCGTGCTGTCGACGGTCTGCCTGAGGTACTCCGCCGCCAGGAGTGCCGTGCCCAGGGGGAGCTTGATGTCGTTCTGCCAGGAGAACTGGTCCTGCGTGGTGTTGAACTCGCTGAGTTTCGTGCCGCTGCGCAGTGTCGTCAGATCGTCGGTGCTGCGGCCAAGGCGCACTGTACTGGTCCAGTTCTGGTGCAGTTTGTTGCGTGAATAGATCGAATAGGCCGCAACGTCCTGATCGCTCTTGAAGTCGCGTGCCTTTGGCGTCGAATCGTAACGGCTGGTTCCGTCGGACGCCAGGAAGTTGACGCCGATTTCGTGGCCGCTGGCCGGCCGCACGGCAAGACTGCCGGACAGGCTGTCGTTGCGATAGCCGTCGCGGTCGGGGTTGTAGCTGCTGCTCTTCTTGTTGTGAATCGCGCTGACGCCGTCGGTCGAGTAATGGCCGGCCTGCAGGCTGTAGGAAACGATCTCGTTGCTGCCGGAGACGCCGACGCTGGTGTCGGTGGTGTTGTAGGTTCCGATCCCGGTACTGGCATTCAGACGCGGTTCTCCATCTCCCTTCCGGGTGAAGATCTGAATCACGCCACCGATCGCGTCGGCACCGTAGAGCGAGGAGGCCGGGCCGCGCAGGATCTCGATGCGGTCCACCTGCGACAGCGGGATGCGCGAAAATGTGGCGTCCCCGCTCGTCGCGGATCCGAAGCGCTGGCCGTCGATCAGCACGATCGACTGTTTCGGTGATGCGCCGCGGATGAATACGCCGCTGTTCGTGCCCGGGCCGCCATTGGCGGTGTACTGGATGCCCGGCTGACGAGAAAGCAGTTGCTCGATCGAGGTCTGGCCAGCCTGCTCGATTTCCTCGCGATCGATGACCGTGACGTCGGCCATCAGTTCATTGGCACGGGTGGCCTGGCGGGTGGCGGTGACAACGATCGGGTTGAGTTCGGCATCGGCCGCTGCTGCTGTGCTGGCCGCAAGGGCCGCTGTGAGCGCTGCCGTCAGCGCGCAATGTTGCTTGAGTTTCATGACATCCCCTGAACGCCGGCGAGCGTCCCCGCAGCCGGCAGGTCTTTGAATGGAAAGCCTCAGGGGGTGTTTGAACGATGCGGGCGTGATGCGGGTGCAATCAGCCGTAGCATTCGATGACCGCCTCCCCGCGGCATTTCCGCTAATCGTGCGAAGGCCGGTCTCCGGGCTTGCGAGGCTTGTCGTACCGCCTTCCCAGGCCGTGAGGCCCAGTGGCGTCGTGGTACGAATCACTCGCTTACCGTTGCGGGGGCAGCAGCGGAATTGCGTGGCAGTTGCCTGCACGCGCACCGCTTTCCCGTTTCACCGCCGCAGAGAACTCTGCTGGGCGGCACCTTGCACTTTTCGCTCGGCCGGCACGTATGGCTGGTCGGGCGAAGGGCGGATTCTACTCCGCGCCGCCGCATGGTGAAAGCGCGGCGCCCTTCTATGTGACATATTTCACATTCAAAATGCATTCTTAATCCTTGACTTGATTTGTTTTTTTCTTCTATAGTTGCCGCCATGGTCAATGAACTGAACGCGCTCGAGAGCAAGATCGCCCAAGTGGCGGGCTTGTGCCGCGCCCTGCGCAACGAGAACCGCGATCTGCAGCAGCGCCTTGCGGCGCTTGAGGCGGAGAAGCGTCAATTGGCCGAACGCATGGATACGGCGCGTTCCCGTCTTGAAGCGCTGGTCGGCCAACTGCCGGAAGCGAAGGCCTGATCGGACTCCAGATGGCAGACCAGAATCTCCCGAACTATCTCGACATCACGCTGCTCGGCAAGGAATACCGGATCGCCTGTCCGCCCGAAGAACGGGAGGCATTGCAGGCGGCCGTTTCCTACGTCGACGAGAAGATGCACGAGATCTCCGACCGCACCAAAAGCAACATCGCCGAGCGCATCGCCGTGATGGCCGCGCTCAATATCGCGCATGAATTCCTGAGTTCCAAGGCCAAGGGTGGCGAGCCTGTCGGCGGTCTTGATTTCGGGGCCGTCCGGCGTAGAATCTCCGACATGGAGGCGCAGTTGGATGTGTTGCTTGCACCACAGGAAAAGCTGTTCTAGAAACCTCGCGGTAACGCGGATTTCGACCTCCACCGAGTGTCCCCTGCAGTGTTCGCCAAGGCCATACATTCCTTGAACCAATGCTGATTGGCATCGGTTGCGGACCATCGAAACTGCTGTTGTGCGCGCCCTTCGTCGGGTGTGCCTGATGCGGAAGGAAAGCAGCCACTCTGAACCCAGGTTCAGGATGCCGGCCGAACGGCACAGGCGGGGGCCCCAGCAGCAAGACGGCAGCGCGGAAGATTTCTTCCGCGCTGTTTTCATTTGAGGGCGCGATGGCCTACTGGCTGATGAAATCCGAACCCGATGAGGTGTCGATCGACGATCTCGAGGCACGCCATACGGTGCCCTGGTTCGGCGTGCGCAACTACCAGGCTCGCAACTTCATGCGTGATGCGATGCAGTTGGGTGACCGCACCTTCTTCTACCATTCGGGCTGTGCCGAGCCGGGTATCGCGGGTATCTGCGAAATCTGTTCGCCGGCACATCCGGACGAGACGCAGTTCGATCCGGCAAGCCCGTACTTCGATCCGAAGTCGTCGCCGGAGAAGCCGCGCTGGCTGTGCGTCGATGTGAAATTCGTACGGAAGACGCAGCTGCTGACGCTGGCCGAGATGCGTGGCTTTGCCGAGCTTTCGCAGATGCAGACCCTTCAGCGCGGCAACCGCTTGTCGATTACGCCGGTGTCGCCGGCGGAGTGGGATTTCATTGTGGAGCGATTGAAGTGAGCGAGCTTTGGTGGGCCTATCTGCTGCTGGGGGCGTTCGCCGGTTTCATGGCCGGGCTGCTTGGTGTCGGGGGCGGTGCAATCATGGTGCCGATCCTGACGACCATATTCATCGCCGAAGGCTTTCCGAAGGGAGAGGTCGTGCATCTGGCGCTCGGGACTTCGATGGCCGGGATCGTCTTTACCTCGATTTCCTCCCTGCGCGCGCACCATGCGCACGGCGCCGTGCTCTGGTCCGTGGTGCGTGGCATCACCCCCGGTATCCTGCTAGGCACCTTCGGCGCAACCTTCGTTGCTGCGCAGGTGCCGGCCACCGGGCTGGCACTGTTCTTCGCCGTCTTCATGTCCTACGTCGCAGTGCAGATGCTGCTCAACATCAAGCCGAAGCCGCATCGCGAGCTGCCCGGCCCGCTCGGCCTTTCGGCAGTCGGCCTCGGCATCGGCGGCATCTCGGCACTCGTCGCCATTGGTGGCGGCACGATGTCGGTACCGTTCATGACCTGGTGCAACGTGAAGGCGCAGCACGCGATTGGTACCTCGGCCGCAATCGGCTTGCCGATCGCACTGGCGGGTACACTGGGCTACATCGTGAACGGCTGGGCGTATCCGGGCTTACCGGGCGGGACGTTCGGTTTCATCTATCTGCCGGGCCTGGCGCTGGTCATCGCGGTCAGCATGTTGACCGCGCCGATGGGGGCGAAGCTCGCGCACCGACTTCCGGTCGCGACACTGAAGCGCATCTTCGCCGGCGTCCTGGTGCTGCTGGTCGCAAAGATGCTCTGGAGCGTGTTCGGATAGGTTGTTTAGCAACCCCTGAATACGGGTTTGCGTTTTTCGAGGAAGGCTGCCAGCCCTTCCTTGTAATCAGCGGAATCGAGGAATGCGAAGGAGGCGCGCAATTCAGCCTCGGTGAGCGGCGTGCTGTCCTGAAGCCGTCTTGCCCACTGCTTGTGCCAGCGCGCGACCAGCGGTGCGCCGTCGCAAATCCGGCGCGCGGCAGCAGCCACTTCATCGGCCAGTTGTTCGTCGGGAAGGACGCGCGTCAGCAGGCCCTTCTGCAGTGCTTCGGCTGCACTCAGGATGCGCCCTTCGAGCAGGATTTCCAGTACCACGGCCGGCCCGGCGAGGCGTAGCAAGCCCGCCATCTCCTCCGGGTACATCGAGAAGCCGATACGGTTGATCGGAGCCCCGAATTTCGCGGACTCGCCGGCGAGGCGCAGATCGCACTGGCCCGCAATCTCCAGCCCCCCGCCTATGCAGGGGCCACGAATGAGGGCGATGGTCGGGTGCGGACAGTCACCGATGGCCTTGAGCGCCCGGCCGACGCAGCCGTGGTAATGCATCGCCTTGTCGATGGTGTCGCGGGCGGTCAGGAATTCCTCGAGGTCACCACCGGCGGCAAAGGCCTCGTCGCCCTCGCCGCGCACGACGATGCAGCGCACCGCATCGTCGGCGGAAAGCGCGAGCATGGTCGCTTCGAGTTGCTGCCACATGCCGAGATCGACGGCATTGAGTTTGCCAGGGTTGGCGATGGTTACCGTGGCGAGGCTCCCCTCGCGGGAGCTCAGAATGCGGCCCGGCACGTCGGTCAGGCGGCTTTGGCGCTGCTCTTGCCTGCCTCGCGGGCGTGCATCTTTGCCAGCGCCTCGCGGCCGGCGAGCAGATGATCGTGCATTGCCTGCTCGGCACGTTTTGCATCGCGCGCCTTGAAGCCGGCCATGATCAGCCGGTGCTCGGCCAGCGACTGTTGCAGGCGGCCTTCGGCTGACAGCGAGTGCAGGCGGGTCAGCTTCAGTACCTTGCGCAGATCCTGAATCAGCTGCTGCAGCCAACGATTGTCAGCCAGTTCCTGCACGGCGCGGTGAAACTCCTGATTGGCCTCGAAGAAGCGTTCCTTGTCGCCGGAGGCGGCATGAACCTCAAGCAGGTTGTGGATCGCTTCGAGGCGGGCGATGTCATCGGCTTTCGCCTTCTGTGACGCCTCGAAGGCACAACGGCCTTCCAGCATCGCCATCAACGGAAAGATCTCGTCGAGATCGCGCTCGGAAATTTCGGTGACGTAGCAGCCGCGGCGCGGCTTCAGCGTGACCAGCCCCTCCGAGGCGAGCACCTTCAGCGCCTCGCGCAACGGCGTGCGGCTGATGCCGTAGTCGATGGCCAGCGCCTGCTCGTCGATCCACGTGCCGGGCGGCAGTTCGTGGGCGAAGATGCGCTGGCGAAGGCGCTCGGCGACTTCCTGATAGAGTGCGGTCTGGGCGATGCGGGCGGGATTCATCGTGGCATTATACGCTGGACGGCGATCCTTGCATTCATAATTATGGATGCAGTATTATTGGAGGGAATTCGCGGGGTGTCAAGCGGCGAAATGTCGTGAGCATGACAGCGAAAATTCATCGAAGTCCAATAATGAAGTCCGGCCCGGCGGAAGGGTGGCTTTTTTTGCAGTCGTTTCGGTATACAGCGAGGTCCTCATGTCCAGCGATAACAAATTCCAGGATTCCACCAACCTTGATGCGTGGCAGAAGGCGGCCGCCAAGTCGGCGCCCGGCGGCAATGTCGATGCGCTGAACTGGGTGACCCCGGAAGGCATCACCGTCAAGCCGCTGTATACAAAGCAGGATGTAGCCAGCCTCGAATACACCGACACCCTGCCCGGCTTCGCACCCTTCGTGCGCGGCCCGCAGGCCACGATGTACGCCGTCAAGCCGTGGACCATCCGCCAGTACGCCGGCTTCTCCACCGCCGAAGCCTCCAACGCCTTCTACCGCAAGGCGCTCGCCGCCGGCGGCCAGGGCGTCTCGGTGGCCTTCGACCTGGCCACGCACCGCGGCTACGACTCCGACAATCCCCGCGTCGTCGGCGACGTCGGCAAGGCCGGCGTGGCGATCGATTCGGTCGAAGACATGAAGATCCTCTTCGACGGCATCCCGCTCGACAAGATCTCGGTGTCGATGACGATGAACGGCGCCGTGCTGCCGATCCTCGCCGGCTACATCGTTGCCGCCGAAGAGCAGGGCGTGAAGCAGGAGCAGCTCTCCGGGACCATCCAGAACGACATCCTCAAGGAGTTCATGGTCCGCAACACCTACATCTACCCGCCGAAGCCGTCGATGAAGATCATCGCCGACATTTTCGGCTACACGGCGCAGCACATGCCGAAGTTCAACTCGATCTCGATCTCGGGTTACCACATTCAGGAAGCCGGCGCGAACCAGGCGATCGAACTGGCCTTCACGCTGGCCGACGGCATGGAGTACGTGCGTACCGGCATCGCCTCCGGCATGGACGTCGATACCTTCGCCGGCCGCCTCTCGTTCTTCTGGGCGGTGGGCATGAACTTCTACCTCGAGATCGCCAAGATGCGCGCCGGCCGCCTGCTGTGGCAGCGCATCATGAGCCAGTTCAATCCGAAGAACCCGAAGTCGATGATGCTGCGTACGCACTCGCAGACCTCGGGCTGGTCGCTGACCGAGCAGGACCCGTACAACAACGTCGTGCGCACCACCATCGAGGCGATGGCCGCGGTCTTCGGCGGCACGCAGTCGCTGCACACCAACGCGCTCGACGAAGCCATCGCGTTGCCGACCGAATTCTCGGCCCGCATCGCGCGCAACACGCAGCTGATCATCCAGGAAGAAACGCACATCTGTAACGTCGTCGACCCGTGGGCCGGCTCGTACATGATGGAAAAGCTGACGCAGGACATGGTCGACAAGGCCTGGGGCATCATCCAGGAAATCGAGGCGATGGGCGGCATGACCAAGGCCGTCGAGTCGGGCTGGGCGAAGATGCAGGTCGAGACCTGCGCTGCCGACAAGCAGGCGCGCATCGACTCGGGCAAGGACGTCATCGTCGGCGTGAACAAGTACAAGCTAGCCAAGGAAGCCCCGATCGACATCCTCGACATCGACAACCACGCCGTGCGCGACGCGCAGGTGGCCCGCTTGCAGAAGATCCGTGCGACCCGCGATTCGGCCGCCGTACAGGCTGCGCTCGACGCGCTGACCAAGTGCGCCGAGACGGGCGAAGGCAACCTGCTCGACCTCAGCGTCAAGGCGATCCGCCTGCGCGCGACGGTCGGCGAAGTGTCGGATGCGCTGGAGAAGATCTTTGGCCGCTTCCGCGCCAACAACCAGACCATTTCGGGTGTTTACGGAGGCGTCGTGGCCGGACAGGAAAGCTGGGAAAGCATCAAGGCGGACGTCGAGAAGTTCGCCGCTGAAGAAGGCCGTCGTCCGCGCGTGATGATCGCCAAGCTTGGCCAGGACGGCCATGACCGCGGCGCCAAGGTCGTCGCCACGGCCTTTGCCGACCTCGGCTTCGACATCGACGTCGGCCCGCTCTTCCAGACGCCGGAAGAAGCTGCGCGTCTGGCGGTCGAGAACGACGTCCATGCCATCGGCTGTTCGTCGCTCGCCGCCGGCCACAAGACGCTGGTGCCGCAGATCATCCAGGCGCTGAAGGCGCAGGGCGCCGACGACATCATCGTCTTCGCCGGTGGCGTAATCCCGGCGCAGGACTACGACGTGCTGTACGCCGCCGGCGCCAAGGCCATCTTCGGCCCGGGCACGCGCATCGAGGATTCGGCGAAGCGCGTGCTCGAAGAAATCCGCAAGGCCCGCGCCTGAACTGAATGAACGCGAGGGAGAACCCCTTGTCGGGCACCCTGCTGCCGGACGACCAGACGCTCGTTGCGGGCGTGCTCGCCGGGCAGCGGCGCGCGCTCGCCAAGGCGATCACCCTCATCGAATCGACGCGTGGCGATCACCGGGCCCGTGCGCAGCAGGTGCTGAATGCCTTGCTGCCGAAGACCGGTAACGCCATCCGTGTCGGCATCTCGGGCGTGCCTGGTGCCGGCAAGTCCACCTTCATCGAGGCGCTCGGTGTCTGGCTGATCGAGCGGGGCCATCGCCTTGCCGTGCTCGCCGTCGACCCTTCGTCGTCGATCTCCGGCGGTTCCATCCTCGGCGACAAGACGCGCATGGAAACGCTGTGCCAGAAGGAAGAAGCCTTCATCCGCCCGAGCCCGTCGGCCGGCTCGCTGGGCGGTGTCGCCGAGAAGACGCGCGAAGCGATGCTGCTGTGCGAGGCAGCCGGCTACGACGTGATCATCGTCGAGACGGTCGGCGTCGGCCAGAGCGAGACGACGGTGGCCGGCATGGTCGATCTCTTCTGCCTGCTGCAGTTGCCGAACGCCGGCGACGACCTGCAGGCAATCAAGAAGGGCATTGTCGAGATCGCCGACATGGTGGTCATCAACAAGGCCGACATCGACCCACAGGCGACGGCTGTGGCGCGCGCGCAGTGGCGCAATGCGCTGCATCTGGTGCGGCGTGCCTCGCCGAACTGGGAGCCGCCGGTGCTGACGGTGAGCGCGCTGCAGAAGGAAGGCATGGCCGACTTCTGGGAAAATGTCGTGAAATACCGCGACGCCCTCACCGGCAGCGGCGAATTCGAACAGAAGCGCCGGCATCAGTCGCTGGCCTGGATGTGGCAACTGATCGAAGCCGGCCTGCATGAGCGGTTCAGGGAAAACCCGGGCGTCCAGGAAAGCCTGTCGCGCCTGTCGCAGTCCGTCGAAGCCGGACTGACGACGCCGGCGGCAGCGGCGCATGCCCTGCTGGCCCATTTGAAACACTGATTTTCTGGTTTTTTTTGAGTTTTTTGAATTACCCGACTTTCAAGGGAGATTCCTTATGCACGACATCATCCGACAACTGGAAAAAAAGCGCGAAATGGCCCGCCTCGGCGGTGGCCAGAAGCGCATCGACAGCCAGCACAAGAAGGGCAAGCTCTCCGCCCGTGAACGCATCGAGCTGCTGCTCGATCCCGGTTCCTTCGAGGAATGGGACATGTTCAAGGAGCACCGCTGCGTCGACTTCGGCATGGACCAGGCCGAGAAGACGCCGGGTGACGGCGTTGTCGTCGGCTACGGCACGATCAACGGGCGCCTGGTGTTCGTCTTCTCCCAGGACTTCACGGTGTTTGGTGGCTCGCTCTCCGAAACCCACGCCGAGAAGATCTGCAAGGTGATGGACCACGCGATGAAGGTCGGCGCCCCGGTGATCGGCCTCAACGATTCGGGCGGCGCCCGCATCCAGGAAGGCGTCGCCTCGCTCGGCGGCTACGCCGACGTATTCCAGCGCAACGTGATGGCCTCCGGTGTCGTGCCGCAGATCTCGATGATCATGGGCCCCTGCGCCGGTGGTGCAGTGTATTCGCCGTCGATGACCGACTTCATCTTCATGGTGAAGGATTCGTCGTACATGTTCGTGACCGGTCCGGAAGTCGTGAAGACCGTGACGCACGAGGACGTGACCGCCGAGGAACTGGGCGGTGCCGTGACGCACACCACCAAGTCGGGTGTCGCCGACCTCGCCTTCGAGAACGACGTCGAGGCGCTCTCCATGCTGCGCCGCTTCATGAACTTCGTGCCCTCGTCGAACCGCGAGAAGCCGCCGGTCACGCCGACCAACGATCCGGCCGACCGCATGGACCACTCGCTCGACACGCTGGTGCCGGACAACGCCAACAAGCCGTACGACATGAAGGAGTTGATCATCAAGGTCGTCGATGACAGCGACTTCTTCGAACTGCAGCCCGACTACGCCAAGAACATCATCATCGGCTTCGGCCGCATGGATGGCCACCCGGTCGGCATCGTCGCCAACCAGCCGCTGGTGCTCGCCGGCTGCCTGGACATCAAGTCCTCGATCAAGGCCGCCCGTTTCGTCCGCTTCTGCGATGCCTTCAACATCCCGGTCGTCACCTTCGTCGACGTGCCGGGTTTCATGCCGGGTACGACGCAGGAATACGGCGGCATCATCAAGCACGGCGCCAAGCTGCTCTACGCCTACGCCGAGTGCACCGTGCCGAAGGTCACCGTCATCACCCGCAAGGCCTACGGCGGTGCCTACGACGTCATGAGCTCGAAGCACCTGCGCGGCGACGTGAACATTGCCTGGCCGTCGGCGGAAATCGCCGTCATGGGCCCGAAGGGCGCGGTCGAGATCATCTTCCGCGAGGAAAAGAACGACCCGGCCAAGCTCGCCGAGCGCGAAGCCGAGTACAAGGCCAAGTTCGCCAACCCGTTCGTGGCTGGCGCCCGTGGCTTCATCGACGACGTGATCATGCCGCACGCCACCCGCAAGCGCATCTGCCGCTCGCTGGCAATGCTGCGCGACAAGCAACTCGACAATCCGTGGCGCAAGCACGGCAACATTCCGCTGTAAGCGTCCGGGGAGAATAGGAACATGTTCAAGAAGATTCTGATCGCGAACCGCGGTGAAATCGCCTGCCGCGTCATCAAGACCGCCCGCAAGATGGGCATCAAGACCGTCGCCGTCTATTCGGAAGCCGACAAGGATGCGCTGCACGTCGACCTCGCCGACGAAGCCGTCTGTATCGGGCCGGCTGCGTCGAAGGAGTCGTACCTGGTGATGGACAAGATCATCGCCGCCTGCAAGGAGACCGGTGCCGAAGCCGTGCATCCGGGCTACGGCTTCCTGTCGGAAAACGCCACCTTCTCGCGCCGCCTCGAAGAGGAAGGCATCAAGTTCATCGGCCCGAAGCATTACTCGGTCGCCAAGATGGGCGACAAGATCGAGTCGAAGAAGCTGGCCATCGAAGCCAAGGTCAACACGATCCCGGGCTACAACGATGCCATCGCCGGCCCCGACGAGGCGGTGAAGATCGCCCAGAAGATCGGTTACCCGGTGATGATCAAGGCCTCCGCCGGTGGCGGCGGCAAGGGCCTGCGCGTCGCCTACAACGATGCCGAGGCGCACGAAGGCTTCTCCTCCTGCGTCAACGAAGCGAAGAACTCCTTCGGCGATGACCGCGTCTTCATCGAGAAGTACGTGCTCGAGCCGCGTCACATCGAGATCCAGGTGCTCGGCGATTCGCACGGCAACTACGTGTATCTGAACGAGCGCGACTGCTCGATCCAGCGTCGTCACCAGAAGGTCATCGAAGAGGCGCCGTCGCCCTTCGTCGATCCCGAGATGCGCAAGGCGATGGGCGAACAGGCCGTGGCGCTGGCGCGTGCCGTGAACTACGAGTCGGCCGGTACGGTCGAGTTCGTCGTCTCCGGTGCGACCAAGGAGTTCTACTTCCTGGAAATGAACACCCGCCTGCAGGTTGAGCACCCGGTCACCGAACTGATCACCGGCCTCGACCTCGTCGAGCAGATGATCCGCGTTGCCTACGGCGAGAAGCTGCCGCTGTCGCAGGCCGACGTCGGCATCAAGGGCTGGGCGATGGAGTGCCGTATCAACGCCGAAGACCCGTTCCGCGGCTTCCTGCCCTCGACCGGCCGCCTGGTGAAGTTCCAGCCGCCGGCCGAAATTCCCGGCCAGGTGCGTGTCGATACCGGTGTCTACGACGGCGGCGAGATCTCGATGTTCTACGACTCGATGATCGCCAAGCTGATCGTGCACGGCGCCACGCGTGACCAGGCCATCGCCCGCATGCGCGACGCACTCAACGCCTTCGTGATCCGCGGCATCTCCTCGAACATCCCGTTCCAGGCGGCGCTGATGCAGCATCCGGTGTTCCATTCCGGCATCTTCGACACCGGCTTCATTCCCAAGCATTACCCGACCGGTTTCGATGCCTCGATGGTGCCGCACGATGATCCGGCGCTGCTGGTCTCGGTCGCCGCCTACGTCTACCGCGCCTACACCGACCGTTCGGCCTCGGTCTCCGGCCAGCTGCAGGGCCACGAGCGCCTCGTCGGCGACAAGTGGGTCGTCGTGCGCCTGACCGGTGACGGCAAGCAGCAGCACGAAGTGACGGCGCGCCCGATCGACGGTGGCTACCACATCGAGTACAACGGCGAGCAGTACACCATCCTCTCCAACTGGAAGCTGGGCGAGTCGCTGTTCCGCGGTACCTGCAACGGTGAGGAATTCACCATGCAGGTCGAGCGCCACAAGACGAAGTACAGCCTCTTCCACTGGGGCACCCGTGCCGACTTCATGGTCATGAGCGCACGTGCTGCCGAACTGCTGTCGCTGATGCCGGAGAAGCTGCCGCCCGACCTCTCGAAGTTCCTGATGTCGCCGATGCCGGGCCTGCTGCGCGAGGTCTCGGTCAAGGTTGGCCAGGAAGTGAAGGCCGGCGAGAAGCTCGCCATCATCGAAGCGATGAAGATGGAAAACATCCTCAAGGCCGAGCAGGACTGCAAGGTCAAGAAGATCGCGGCCGCAGCCGGCGAGAGCCTGTCGGTGGATCAGATCATCATCGAGTTCGAGTAAGCGTCGAGGCCGTCCAGAGAGGCCTGCCGGCCATGTGCCGGCAGGCCTTTTTTGCGCCTATACTTTGATGGCGATTCCGCCCCGATGCCAATCTTCCTTCCGAATGCTGAAGTACTGTCTTTTCCCGTTCCTGCTTTCTGCCAGCCTGGCGTGGGGCGAGCCAACGGTTCGCCTGACTACGCATGATCTGCCGCCCTATGGCAGCTATCGAGGAGCCGACCATCGTTTCGGCGGCATCGCGGTGGATGTCGTGGATTGTGTAATGCGCAAGCTGGACCGTGCTTACAGACTTCAGGTTGTGCCCTGGGCGAGAGCGCAGAAATTGGTCCAGAGTGGTGAGGCTGACGGATTTTTTGCCGCCTCGCGTAATCCTGAACGTGACCGCTATGCCACGAGTTCTGTTCTGATCGCAGAACAGGAATGGCGTTGGTATCTGATGGCGAGCAACCCAGCCGATCCGAGATCGGAATCATTTCGCCGTACTGCCACGGTCGGCAGTTTCATCGGCGCGAACATGCTCGACTGGCTGCGTGAAAATGGTTATCGCGTCGAAGCCAAGCCCGGTACGACAGAGCAGTTGCTGGTGATGTTAACCAAGGGCAGGGTCGATGCCATCCTTGCCAACCATCTGGTAATGGCTGAGTTGGCGAAGAAGCATTCGCTCGAATCGCAGCTGCGTTCTGTGCTCCAGGAAAACCGGCCACTCGGGGTGTACTTCTCGAAGGTTTTTCTTGAGAAGAATCCGGGGTTCCTTGCTCGCTTCGACCAACAGGTGCCTCGATGTCGTGGGACCGTGGTCACACCCCATTAGCTGTACTGCTACTCGAGATCAGTCGCAGGCGAGTCGCTCGTAGTTGCTGCCGCGATCCAGTGGCGCGCCGACCTTGAGCCCGTCCGGCAGATCGGCGACATCGAGGCGGACCAGCTTGTTCATCGCGCCCGCCGGAAGGAAGAGGCTGGCCGGTGTACCGGTCTGCGCGCTGGCCGAGAGGAAAATCGCCGGATGCGGGACGATGCGGTTGGTGACCCGCTCCCGACCGTTTGCCGTCAGGGCGATCGCCTTGCCGGGCAGGGCCTTGGCCCAGGCCAGCAGGCTGCCGTCCTCCTGCACGAGCAGGCTGCGGAAGACGGCGAGGCGGTGCGTGCCGTCGGCCGCACGAATGGCGACCAGGCTGCGGTTGCTCAGCCGTTCGCCAGCCGTGCCCGCGGGGCGGCAGAGGGCGAGCAGGCCGTTCTGGTCGAGCAGCTGCAGCCAGTCTTCGAGCCCGCTCTCGACGGAAGGCGTGCTCTCGCGCACGACATGGCCGAAGATGGCGATCTGTTCGTGCTGCCGGCGGTTGCTCAGCGAGGTTGGCTCTTCCTGTGCGGCGATCGGCTTGCCACCATGCAGGAGGTGGATGTATTCGAGTGTCGTCGCCAGCCGCAGCCTGGCCTGTGCGTCGTGAGGCGAGGGGGGTGGTGCAGCCGGCGCCTGCACCGCGCCGTGCAGGAACTGCAGCAGGCCGATGCAGGCGTCGACCGGCAGGCTGTTGCCGAGGTTGAGCTCTTCGGGGGATTTGCCGGCGCGCAGGTCGCGCATGCGGCTCTTGAATTTTCCGAGCACGGTGTCGAGCGCCAGCCAGCGGCCGTTGGCCGGTACGCCACGGGCGCTGTGGATCGGTTCGTCGCCGCTCAGTTCGATGACGATCGTGCGTGAATCGCCGGCCGCGCTGGCGCTGGCATGTATCTTCACTTGTTCGCGCCAGCGCGGCAGCCAGCGCAGGACGGCGCCAAACTGGCTGCGCGAGAGTTCGTGAGGGCGCGAGAGATGGAGCAGCATTGCCATCGCATACTGTCCCGCGACCGTCGATTCGCGCGTTTCCGGCAGCAGGCGGTCGCTGATCGCGGTTGTCGATACCCCCAGCTGGTCCGCAGATGCCAGTGTGGCATGCAGGAGTCGCCACCAGTGGCCGGGGACGGCGGCCGTGCCGCGATAGCGGGCCAGCTGCTCCATGCGCAGGCTGGTCAGCGTGCGGTGGGCGATCTTGGCCTGATGATCGGCGAGGGTGGCGTCCTTGTCGAGGCAGGCGCGCAGGCAATGCAGGTAGCCGGTGGCAAGCTGGCGCCAGAGGCGGCAGGAGCCGTCGAAGGCCTTCTGTTCGACGGCGGAGAGCGGGACGGGGCGTCCGTCATAACGCTTGCCGCTTTCAGCCTCGATGGCGAAGACCGGCTTGCGCAGTGTTTCAAGGATCTTGTAGCGCTCGCGGGCCGGGAGGGCCCAGGCGTTGAGCGCTTCCAGCTGGCCGGCCAGCGCCTCCTGCATGGCCGGGGCGTTGGCGAGCGGCTGCGTTGCCAGCCAGGCGTTGCAGCCGTCCATGTCGACAAATGCCGGCGGGGCGTCCTTGCGGAAAGCCGGCAGCGAGAACCAGGTCATATCTCCTCCGATCGCAGATGCCCGGCCCGTCTTTTGCGTCTCGCGGGCCTTGGCATTGTCATTTCAGGAGGAGATTAACCCAAGCGCGAGAAAGCCTCCACAACTTCCGGCGGGGCCTGAACCAGTTCGATCAGCACGCCCTCGCCGCCGATCGGGAACTCGTCGTTCGCCTTCGGGTGCAGGAAGGTGATGTCGTAGCCGGCCGCGCCCTTGCGGATGCCACCGGGGGCAAAGCGGACGCCCTGCGCGGTGAGCCATTCGACCGCCACGGGCAGGTTGTCGACCCAGAGTCCGACGTGGTTGAGCGGGGTCGCGTGGACCGCCGGCTTCTTCTCCGGGTCGAGCGGCTGCATCAGGTCGACCTCGACCTTGAAGGCGCCCTTGCCCATCGCGCAGATGTCTTCATCGACGTTCTCGCGCTCGCTGACGAAGTTGCCGGTGACCTCCAGTCCGAACATGTCGACCCACAGAGTCTTCAGGCGATCCTTGGAGGGGCCGCCGATGGCGATCTGCTGGATGCCGAGAATGCGGAACGGGCGCGAGTTCATGGGGTGTTCTCCTCTAAAGGGTTGTTCGTAATTCATAATTACAGGGATTGTACGGAGATGCCGCAGACTTGTCACGAGCGCCACATCGCTGTTGCCCCGGCTTCCTTCGCCGCGGCGGGGATAGGCAACGATGCGCCGATTATGGACAATGGCTCATTGAGGTCCGGCCTGGGGGAGAACATTGCCTTCGAACCTGAATTTGCGGCAAGCGATCGTGACCGGCGTCGCGCTCGGTGTGCTGTTGCCTGCGCTATTGCTCGGCGGCTTGCTGGTGCGGGACCGCTATGAAACGGTGTACGGCGAGCGCGTTGCACAACCGCTGAGCCAGTTCGCGGAGATTCTTTCAAGCGGCCTCGAACTGCCGTTGTGGAACGTCGATCCGGAAGCCGGCCGGCAGATCGTAGACTCGGTACTGAGCAACCCCGACGTTGTACACATCCTCGTCGAGGACGCTTCCCTCGGGCGCTTTGTCGATGTCGAAGCGCCGGAGCGCCGTGCCGGCAAATCCGTTGTCGCCAAGCGCGAGATCCGCCGCGAAGGCAAGGTACTCGGCTACCTGACCGTCGAACTGGCGACCGGCCGCATCGAGGGACTTCTGACGAGCGAGGCCGTCAAGCTCGGCGTGACCTTGCTGGTGCAGCTGAGTGTCTCGTTCATCCTGATCCTGCTGCTCCTCGAGTCCCGCTTGATGCAACCCCTGCGCGAACTGCGCGATGCCTCACGACGACTGGCAGCCGGCGAACTCGACGAGCCGGTTGTCGGCAGTCGCAAGGACGAACTGGGTGAGCTGGCAGGACACTTCGACGAGATGCGGATCCGGTTGCGGGAAAGCTTTGCGGAGGTCGAACGCAAGCGTCAGGCACTCGAGCACGAACTGCGCGAACACGAGCGCGCGGAAGCGGAAAATCGCCTGCTGGCGCTGGTTTCCAGCCGGACGAACAATGCCGTGATCGTGACCGATGCCGAGGGAAGGATCGAATGGGTCAACGATGCCTTCGTCGCCCTTGCCGGCTATACGCTCGCCGAAGTTGTCGGCCGTCGGCCCGGCCCCATGCTGCAGGGCGCCGATACCGACCCGGCCACCGTTGCGAAGATCGGCGAGCACCTGCGCCGGCGCGAGGCATTCAGGGATGTGGAGGTCGTTAACTACGCGAAGGACGGTCGCCGTTACTGGGTCTCGATCGATATCCAGCCGGTCTTCGATGCCGAAGGCCGATTGCTCCGGTACTTTGCGATCGAACGCGACATTTCCGAGCGCAAGGCGGCAGAG
>WBZP01000177.1_pt1 | contig 70457 bp, 57 predicted proteins | sample 5204301 | NCBI WGS metagenome assembly WBZP01 (sample SAMN12412401, study PRJNA552823) | activated sludge metagenome | isolation source: activated sludge from nitrification reactor of wastewater treatment plant... | place: USA: Pennsylvania | collected 2017 | reverse complement strand
GACCGTCGCGGACCTCTCGATCATGGAGTGCGAGGTCATGGTCGACGAGACGGACTTCCGCAACCTGAAGCTCGGCCAGGAGGCGAAGATCAAGGTCGACGCCCTCGAGGGCCTCGAGCTGAAGGGCGAGGTCACCGAGATCGGCGCCTCGGCGCTCGTGCGCGGCAGCGGCAGCCAGTCGGCGGCCCAGACGACCCTCGGCGCCAACACCGGCAACCAGCCGAAGGACTTCAGGGTCACGATCACGATCAAGGACCCGCCGGCCAACCTGCGCCCCGGCCTCAACGCGACGGCCGAGATCACGACCGCCACCCGCAAGGCGGTGGTCGCGGTGCCGGTCCAGGCGGTCGTCGTGCGCGAAGTCAACAAGGAGGGCAAGGTCGTCGACCCCGACTCCGCCCCGGCCGGCCCCGAGCGCGAGGGCAACACCGTCTCGACCGCCGCCCGCGAGAAGGGCGTCGAGAAGGACGGCGTCTTCATCGTCGAGGGCGAGAAGGTCAAGTTCAAGACGGTGAAGACCGGCATCATGGGCGAGACCGACATCGAGGTCACCGACGGGCTCGGCGAGGGCCAGACGATCGTGACCGGCTCCTACCGGACGCTGCGCAACCTGAAGGACGACGCCCGCATCAAGACCGAGGGCAAGGGGAAGAAGTCGTGACGACCGCGACCGCGCGGGAGGCCTGGACCGGGCCGATCATCACGGCCGAGGACCTCTGGCGCACTTACCAGATGGGGGCCGAGGAGATCCACGCCCTGCGCGGCGTGACCTTCGAGATCCAGCCCGGCGAGTACGTCGCGGTCATGGGCCCCTCGGGATCCGGCAAGTCGACGCTCATGAACCTCATCGGCTGCCTCGACACCCCGTCGAAGGGCAAGTACGTCCTGCGGGGCAAGGTCGTCTCCGAGATGAACGACGACGAGCTCGCCGCCGTCCGCAACCGCGAGATCGGCTTCGTCTTCCAGACCTTCAACCTGCTGCCGCGGGCGACGGCCCTCCACAACGTCGAGCTGCCGCTCGTGTACGCCGGGGTCCCGAAGGACAAGCGCATCGAGATGGCGAAGCACGCCCTCGAGATGGTGGACCTCGGGGAGCGCATGACCCACAAGCCGAACGAGCTCTCGGGCGGCCAGCGCCAGCGCGTGGCGATCGCCCGCGCCCTCGTGATGAACCCCTCGATCCTGCTCGCCGACGAGCCCACCGGCAACCTCGACAGCGCGACCGGAGAGGAGATCATGCGCCTCTTCGAGCGGTTGCACGGCGAGGGCAACACGATCATCCTCGTCACCCACGAGCGGGACATCGCCGACCACGCCCACCGCACCATCCACATCCGCGACGGGCGGATCGAGAAGGACGAGGCGCGCGCGGCCTGACGGGGAGGCGGTTCATATGCTGTTCGGCGAAGCCGTCCGGATCGCGTTCGCGTCGCTGCGGGCGAACAAGCTCCGCTCGCTCCTCACCGTCCTCGGCATCCTGATCGGGGTCTCCTCCGTCATCGCGATCGTCGCGATCACCGAGGGCCTCGACCGCTACATGTCCGAGAAGGTGCTGGAGCTCGGCGGGCGCTCCTTCCGCCTCCAGCGCGGGCCCGACATCATCACCAACCACGAGCAGTGGCAGCAGGTCATGCGCCGCAAGCGCATCAACATGGACGACCTCGCGGCGATGAAGAAGGCCTGCACGCTGTGCTCCGAGGTGGGCGCCCAGGTCGACACCGGCGGCAGCGTGAAGCGGGGCCGGATCATCCAGAAGAACGTCCAGATCGTCGGGATCACCGAGAACGTCTCGCGGATCGGCTCGGTCCGCGAGCTCGCCGCCGGCCGCCACCTCGTCCAGCAGGACGACGACCAGGCTTCCCTGGTGGCGGTCATCGGCACGGATCTCGTCGACGCGTTCTTCGGGACGATGGAGCCGATCGGCAAGGAGATCGACGTCGACGGCCACCCCCTGCGGGTGGTGGGCGTGGCCGAGAAGAAGGGCTCCGTCTTCGGCCAGAGCCAGGACAACTTCGTCTGGATGCCGATCTCCACCTTCCAGAAGCTCTACGGCTCCCGCCGCTCCCTCGCGATCCAGGGCGAGGCGAGCTCGATGTCCGCCTTCGAGGCGGCCCAGGACCAGATGCGGGTCGCGATGCGGGCGCGGCGGCACCTCACCTACGAGAAGCCCGACGACTTCGCCATCGAGACGGGCGAAAGCATCATGGAGCTCTGGCAGAACATGACGCGCGGCATCTACGTGGTGACGCTCGTGGTGACCGCGATCAGCCTGCTCGTCGGCGGCATCGTGGTCATGAACATCATGCTGGTGTCGGTCACCGAGCGCATCAAGGAGATCGGCGTCCGCAAGGCCCTCGGGGCCCGCCGCGGCGACATCCTGCGGCAGTTCCTCGTGGAGTCGATCGTGCTCTCCGGCTTCGGCGGGTTCCTCGGCGTCCTCGGGGCCGCCGCCTTCTCGTACATGCTGGCCACCGTCCTCGGCAACATCATGTCCGTCAACTTCTCGGCCCCGGTCCGGCCCTGGGCCGTCGCCCTCGCGATCGGCGTCTCCTCGATCGTGGGCCTCGTGGCCGGGATCTACCCGGCGAACCGCGCCGCCGCCCTCGACCCGGTCGAGGCCCTGAGGAACGAGTGATGCCCCCCTTCGTCAGCCGTCTGCTCGAGAAGCACCCGCTCCTCCTGGCGATGGGCGAGGCGGTCGGCATGGGGCTGCAGAGCATCCGCGCCTACAAGATGCGCGCGTTCCTCACGATCCTCGGCGTCGTGATGGGCATCATGACCGTCACCGGCATGAGCTCGATCGTGGCCGGCCTCAACGCCAACGTCGCGGAGTCCGTCGCGAAGATCGGCTCCTCCACGATCTTCATCCGGCCCTTCGCCCCCGGCGAGCAGGTCGACGACGACGAGTGGCGCCGGCGCAAGGCGATCACCCTCGACGAGGTCGACGCGATCGCGAAGAAGCCCTCGGTGGCCGCGATCTGCCCGATCCAGATCGTCAACGTCGAGTCCGTGAAGTACGGCACGGAGCGCGCCCAGGACGTGCAGGTCCTCGGCACGACGCCCGAGTACGAGGCCGTCCACGAGAGCTGGGTCGAGAAGGGCCGCTTCCTCTCCGCTCACGACGTCAACAGCGGGTCGCAGGTCGCGGTGATCGGCACCGACATCCAGGACGCCCTGTTCCCTTTCGTCGACCCGCTCGGCAAGGAGCTCGCAATCGACGGCCGTCGGTTCGAGATCGTGGGCGTCCTCAACAAGAAGGGCAAGTTCCTGTGGATGACGATGGACAACTACGTCCTCATCCCGGTGAACTCGCTGCAGAAGCAGGACCGCCGCCGCAACTTCATGGTCGCCAACATGAAGGCCGCCTCGCCGACGCAGGTCGAGCGCGCGATCGACGACGCGACCGAGGCGATGCGCCGCGTGCGGAAGCTGAAGTTCATGCAGCGGAACAACTTCGCGATCTTCGCGCAGGACACCTTCACGAACCTCTACAACCAGCTCACCGGCGGCATCTACATGGTCATGATCGCGATCTCGTCGATCGGCCTCCTCGTCGGCGGCGTCGGGGTCATGAACATCATGCTCGTGTCGGTGACGGAGAGGACCCGCGAGATCGGCGTCCGCAAGGCGCTCGGCGCGACCCGCCGCGACATCATGTGGCAGTTCCTGACCGAGGCGATGACGCTCACGGGCGCCGGCGGCCTCATCGGCATCCTCATCGGGGCGGTGGCGGCTCTCCTCATCAACACCTTCTCGCCGTTCCCCGCCGTCATCCAGCCCACGTGGGTGATCGTCGCCTTCGCGACGTCGATGATCGTCGGCATGACGTTCGGCATGTGGCCGGCGGCGAAGGCCGCGAAGCTCGACCCGATCGAGGCGCTGAGGTACGAGTAGGCCCGTCGATCGGGCGCCAGGAGAGCGCGCCCGATCGACGATGCCGTGAAAGAGCGTTTGTCGCATCTTCGAGTGCGCGTCGCTCTCCCCGGCTGTCTCGCGTCCCGCTTCCCCTGTGACGTTTTCCGCTTGAATCCGTCCCCGAGCCGTAAGAGCATTCGCGCGTCCGGAGGACCAACCCATGAGTGAGCCGCTCGCCCCCCAGACGGCCTCGCCGGCCCCCTCGGCCCAGACGCCCCCGGCCGGCGGGTTCTTCCAGAACCTGATCGACGTCTACTTCTCCCCGCGCGAGGCCTTCACCCGCATCGTGGCGCGGCCCTCGGTGCTGCTGCCTCTCGTCGCCTGGCTCGTGCTCTCGGTCGGCTTCTCCGCGATCTGGCTGAACCGGATGGACCCGAAGGAGTTCATGAAGGCGCAGCTCGAGGAGTCCGGCCAGTGGGACAAGATCCCGGCCGAGCAGCGGACGCAGATCATCGAGGGCTCGGCCGGCCGCATCAAGGCCTTCGGCTACATCGGCCCCGCCCTCGCGCCGCCGATCGTGCTCCTCATCACAGGCGGCGTCCTGATGGGCATCTTCCGCTTCTTCTACTCGAGCGAGGTGACCTTCAAGCAGGCCCTCGGGGTCGTGGCCTGGACCTTCTTCGCGGTGGCGCTTCTCACGACGCCGATCCTCCTTCTCGTGATGAACCTGAAGGGGGACTGGAACCTGAATCCGCAGAACGTCGTCCAGGCCAACCTCTCGGTGCTCGCCGACAAGGAGACGACGGCCAAGCCCCTCTATGCGCTCCTGTCGGGCCTCGACGTCTTCTCGCTGTGGACGGTCTTCCTCCTCGCCGTGGGCTTCGGCGTCGCGAGCCGGAAGCCGACCTCCTCCGCGATCTGGGGCGTCGGGGTGCCGTGGCTCCTCATCGTCCTCTGGAAGGTCGGCTGGGCGGCGATCTTCGGCTAGCCCCCCTTGCCGGGCCCTCCCGGCCTGCGGTATATTCCGGTGTTGCTCGGGGCGCCCTTAGCTCAGTTGGATAGAGCGTCTGGCTACGAACCAGGAGGTCGCACGTTCGAATCGTGCAGGGCGCACCAACCCCAAGCCAAGCAAGTCCAGCTACTTACCGCCGCGTGGCGGAGCCGTGCGTTACACCGGCCGGGCACCCCAACGTAACAACGTAACGCCAACGTAACCCGGCGGCGGGCCTGCGGAGTCGCTGGGCTGCCCGTGGGGCAGCTAGCCGCCGCCCCGGGCCGGGCCGCTGGAGAGCCGCCCAGCCCCGCCAAGGAGCCCGCGGCGGCGGCTGCTACCCCTCGGCTCGGCCGCTGCGCCTCTCAGGGAGGCGGACCCGGCCATCCACGGCCTGGGAGCACACTCCTCGCGGCAAGAGGAGCGCTCCTAGGTGCAAGACAAGCTGATCGAGCAACTGGGTTCGTACCTCGCGGAACGCGGCAAGAACCTCGCGACCAAGGAGGACGTTGCCGACATCACACGCAAGGTCGAGGAGGTTCGGGCCGTGTTCGCCAAGGACGAGGCCGAACGCGAACAGCGCTATCGGCTGCAACTCGCCGCTCTCGACAAGCGGCTCGCCGTCCACCAAGAGGCCTACACTCGCTGGCACCGGTTGTGGAACGCCGTCCACACGGATGAGATCACTGACGTGGTCATCGAGAACCGAACTTGGTTTCACGAGAACGGTTCGCCGCATAATCGGCCATGCTTCGACGGCACCGCTTCCTCCTCCTCGCCTGGATCGCCACCCTGGCTGCTCCTCGCCTCTTCGCGCAGACGCCGCCGCCGAAGCCGCCGGAGAAGCCCCCCGCGAACCCGTTCCTCATGAGCCCCGAGGAGCGGGCCCGGATCGAGAAGCTCTCGAGCGAGGACCACGCGGACATGCTGCGTCAGCTCGGGATCACGAAGCTGCGTCCCGGCTACAACGGCTTCGCCAAGCCCGGCGACCCGAACGCCGCCAACTACGACCAGGAGAAGGCCAACCCGTTCCCCGACTGGCCCGAGGTCCTGCGGACGAAGGACGGCCGCGCCGTCGCGACGGCCGACGAGTGGTGGAAGAAGCGCCGGCCCGAGATCGTCGAGGACTTCGAGCGCGAGGTGTACGGCCGCGTGCCGACGGACGCGCCGAAGGTGTCGTGGGCCGTGGCCGAGACCGTGCGCACGAGCGTCGGCGGGCAGCCGGTCGTCGCGCGGCGCGTCGTCGGCCACGTCGACAACTCGGCCTTCCCGTCGATCGCCGTCGACATCCGGGCCGCCGTCGTCCTGCCGGCTCACGCGAAGGGGCCCGTGCCGGTGCTCGTGATGTTCGGCTGGGGCGGGATGCCCGACGACCCGATGCCGCGCTTCCCGGGGATGGCGGAGCCCGCCGCGCCGCCCTCGACCGACCAGCTGATCGCGTCGGGCTGGGGCTACGTCTCGCTCGACACGCGCAGCATCCAGGCCGACAACGGCGCGGGGCTCACGGAGGGCATCATCGGCCTCGCGAACCGGGGGAAGCGCCGCACGCCGGAACAGTGGGGCGCGCTCCGCGCGTGGGCGTGGGGCGCGGCCCGCACGCTCGACTACCTCGAGACGCGGCCCGAGGTCGACGGGAAGCGCGTCGGCATCGAGGGGGTGTCGCGCTACGGCAAGGCCGCGCTCGTGACGATGGCGTTCGAGCCGCGCTTCGCCGTCGTGCTCGTGGGCTCCTCGGGCGAGGGCGGCGCGAAGCCGCACCGGCGGCACTTCGGCGAGGCGGTCGAGAACCTCGCCGGCTCCGGCGCCTATCACTGGATGGCGGGCAACTTCGTGAAGTACGCGGCGGAGGAGGCGTCGTTCGGCCGCAGGACGCCGAACGACATCCCGGTCGACGCCCACGAGCTCCTGGCGCTCTGCGCGCCCCGGCCGACGTTCGTGAGCTACGGGATCCCCGAGAAGGGCGACGCGAACTGGCTCGACCAGCAGGGCAGCTTCATGGCCACGGTCGCGGCCGGCCCCGCCTTCCGCCTGCTCGGGGTGAAGGACACAGGCGTCGCCGACGACTACCGCGTCGCCAAGATGCCGCCCGTCAACGCCGGCCTCCTCGACGGCGCCCTCGCCTGGCGCCAGCACGACGGCGGGCACGAGGACCGCACGAACATGAGCTTCTTCATCGCCTGGGCGAGCCGGCTCCTCGGCTACACGCCGCCCTCGACTCCCGCCGACGAACCGCGGATGCGCGCGGAGCGCAACTCGCACCTCGCCCACCAGCAGCTCGTCGCGAAGGCGAAGGCGGGCGGCATCGACCTCTACTTCCTCGGCGACTCGATCACGCGCCGCTGGGGCGCCCTCGACTACCCCGACTTCCTCGCGCACTGGCAGAAGACCTTCCACGGCTGGAACGCGGGCAACTTCGGCTGGGGGGGCGACCGCACGGAGAACATCCTGTGGCGCCTCGCGAACGGGGAGCTCGACGGTGTCGACCCGAAGGTGATCGTCCTGCTCGCGGGCACGAACAACGTGGGGAGAGAGCCCGGCGACGAGGCGAAGGTCGAGGACGTGGCGCGGGGCCTGCGGGCGATCCTCGACGCCTGCCGGGCGAAGGCGCCCGCGGCCACGATCGTCCTCACCGCGATCTTCCCGAGGAACGACAACCCCGCGGTGATGCCGACGATCGCCCGCATCAACGCGAAGCTCGCCGCGATGGCCGACGGAAACGCCGTCCGCTTCCTCGACGTGAACACGAAGCTCGCCGACGCGAGCGGAACGCTCGTCGCCGGCGTCATGGGCGACGGCCTCCACCCGACCCTGAAGGGCTACGAGGTCTGGGCCGAGGGCCTGCGGCCCGTCCTGACGGAGCTCCTCGGCCCGCCGGCGTCCGCCGACCACGCGCCGCCCCCGACGGGCGACCCGAGCGCGGCCGGGCGCGCCGCCGCGAAGACGCCGTGAGCCGTCGCGAGCTCCCGGCTGCGCGTCGCCGCCGCATCGACCACGTCGCCTCGCGCGAGGCCGGCGACGAGCGCGAGGAGTTCCTGGTCGAATGGCAGGGAGCGGGGAGCGCGTGAGCGCGGCCGCCGGCATCGGCCTGGCGCCCGAACGGCTGGCCGAGCTCTTCCCGTTCCACTTCGCGTTCGATCGCGGCCTGCGCCTCGTCCAGGTCGGACCGGGTCTGCGCCGCGTGTGCCCCGACGTCGCGCCGGGCGCGACGGTCGGCGACGTCGTGCGCTTCGCGCGGCCGCGGCTGCCGGCCGAGTTCGAGGCCCTCCGTCGCGCGGCCGGCGAGCTCCTCGTCCTCGAGGCCGGCGCCGACTTCGTCCTGCGCGGCGAGCTTCTCGAAGTCGAGGCGGGCGAGGCGCTCCTCTTCCTCGGCCAGCCCTGGCTCACCGACCTCGCGCAGCTCGGCGCGCTCGGCCTGGGCCCGCGCGACTTCCCGCCCCACAGCCCCTTCGTCGAGCTGCTGCACCTCCTCCAGGCGCAGCGGGTGTCGGTCGCGGAGGTGAGCGAGCTCGCCGGGCGGCTCCGCCGCCAGCGGAACGAGCTGCGCGAGGCCCAGACGCGCCTCCAGGTCCAGCTCACGGAGTCCGAGCGATCGGCCGCCCTCACCCGCTCGATCCTCGAGACCGCGGCCGACGGCATCGTGATGGTCGACGAGCGCGGCACGATCGTGACGGCGAACGCCGCGGCCGGCCGGCTCTTCGGCTACGCCACCGCCGACCTCGTCGGCCGAAACGTCTCGATCCTGATGCCGGAGCCGCACCGCTCCGAGCACGACGCCCATCTCGAGCGCTACGCCCGCACGGGGGAGGCCCGCGTCGTCGGCCGGGGGCGGGAGGTCGTGGGCCAGCGCCGGGACGGGACGCTCTTCCCCCTCTACCTCTCGATCGGAGAGATGCGGTTCGGCGACGAGCGGCGCTTCACCGGAATCCTGCAGGAGGTCACCGAGCGGCGGCTGCGGGAGGAGGCGCTGCTGGCGAGCGAGGCCCGGATGCGCGCGCTCGTCGAGAACCTGCTCGAGGGCCTCATCGTCTACCGCCTCGACTTCGTGATCGAGGACCTGAACCCGGCCGCCGAGCGCATCTACGGCTACCGCCGCGAGGAGCTCGTCGGCCGCCCCATCCACGTTCTCCTTCCCGACGACCCTCTCCACCAGGCGCCGGGCGCCGTCGAGCGGGCGACGGCGGAGTCGCTCAACCGCGCGACCGAGCGGCTCGGCCGGCGCAAGTCGGGCGAGGTGTTCCCGGTGGAGGTCCAGGTCTTCGAGATCGACACCGCGGGCGGAAAGCTCCTGGCCGCGAACGTGCGGGACCTGTCCGAGCGTCACGAGATCGACCGGCTGAAGAAGGAGTTCGTGGCCACCGTGAGCCACGAGCTCCGCACGCCGCTGACCTCGCTCAACGGGTCGCTCGGCCTCCTCGGCGCCGGCGTCCTCGGGGCCGTGCCCGACGAGGCGCGCGACGTCCTCGCGATCGCGCAGCGGAGCACGCAGCGGCTCATCGCCCTCATCAACGACATCCTCGACCTCGAGCGCCTCGACGCCGGCCGGCTGGAGATCGTCCCGCGGCCGACGCCGGTGCTGCCGATCCTCGTCGAGGCGGTGGAGACGCTGGCCGCGTTGGCCGGCGAGCAGGGCATCCGCATCGAGCCCCCGCGGGGCGAGGGCACGGTGCTCGGTGACCGCGGCCGCCTCGTGCAGGTCGTCGTCAACCTCCTCTCGAACGCGATCAAGTTCTCGCCGAAGGGCGGGCGGGTCGCCCTCCGCGTGGAACGCATTCGCGACGTCGTGCGCGTCGAGGTCCGGGACGAAGGCCGCGGCGTTCCCCCGGACTTCCGCGAGGTGATCTTCGAGCCGTTCCGCCAGGTCCAGAGCGACGACGCCCGCGTCCGCGGCGGCACCGGCCTCGGCCTGTCGATCTGCCGGGCCATCGTCGAGCGCCACGGCGGGTCGATCGGGGTCGAGCCCCGGGACGGGCCCGGCGCGACGTTCTGGTTCGCCCTCCCGGCCGCGCCGGACCTCGCCCGGACCTAGGCGCTCCCGTCGGGAGCCGGCGGCTCGCCGTCCTCGGCGTCCGCTCCGGCGAGGGGGATGCCGAAGCGGGCCGCCATGCGGTAGAGCGTGCGGCGGTCGATGCCCATCACCTTGGCCGCCCGCGTCCGGTTGCCGTCCGACACCGAGAGCACGTGTACGAGGTAGCGCCGCTCGAGCTCCTCGAGGGTCGGCAGGTCGGCGAAGCCGGACACCCGCGCGTCGGCCGACAGCGGGGGAGCCGCGCGAACGGCCTGCTCCGCGTCCGCCCCGGTCAGGATCGCGCTCGGCGCGGAGATGACCAGGCGCTCGATCGTGTTCTCGAGCTCGCGCACGTTGCCGGGCCACGAGTGCCGCTGGAGCGCCTGCATCGCCTCCGGCGCGAGGCGGACCTCCTTTCGCGCGCGGAAGCACGCGTTCTGGAGGAAGTGAGCGGCGAGGAGGGGCAGGTCCTCCCGCCGCTCGCGCAGCGGCGGCACGCGGATCACGAAGGCGCCGAGCCGGTAGAAGAGGTCCTGGCGGAAGCGCTTCTCCGCGACCTCCGTGTCGAGGTCGCGGTTCGTGGCCGCGAGCACCCGCGCGTCGACCTTCACGTCGCGGGCGGCGCCGACCGGCCGCACCTCGCCCTCCTGCAGGACCCGCAGGAGCCGCACCTGCAGCGCCGGCGTCGTCTCGCCGATCTCGTCGAGGAACACCGTGCCCCCGCCCGCCTGCTCGAAGATCCCGCGCTTGTCCGCCACCGCGCCGGTGAACGAGCCGCGGGCGTGGCCGAACAGCTCCGACTCGAGGAGCGTCTCGGCGAGGGCCCCGCAGTTGACCGCCACGAACGGCCGCGTCCGGCCGCGCCCGTACTCGTGGATCGCGCGGGCCACGAGCTCCTTGCCGGTGCCGCTCTCGCCGACGATCAGGACCGGGGTCAGCGCGTCGGCCGCGACGGCGACCTGCTTGTAGACGGCCAGCATCGCCGGGGTCCGCCCGATGAGCCCCGCCGGCAGGGGAGACGGCGCCGTCGGCGACTCGGTCAGGGGCGTCGCCGCGAGGGCCCGCTCGACGGTCGCCATCACTTCCCGCACGTCGAACGGCTTCGCGATGTAGTCGAACGCCCCGGCCCGGATCGCCTCGACCGCGACGTCGAGGGTCGAGTACGCGCTCATCAGGATGACCTGCGTCGCGGGGCACGCGTCCTTGAACGACTTCAGCACCTCGAGGCCGGACGTGGCCTTCTCCATCCGCACGTCGGAGATCACGAGCGCGAAGCGGTCGGCGCGGGCGAGGTCGAGCGCCGCGCGCGCCTGGTCGGCCGTCACCACCCGCCGGCCGGGGCCCTGGACCGCGCGGGCCAGGATCGAGAGCGTGTCCGCGTCGTCGTCGACGACGAGGATGGAGGCGGGAGGCGCCATTCCGCGGGCATCGTACGTCCGCCCCGCGGCGCGGGCAAACGGGCTCCCGCTTGCGGGGCGATCGCGCCCGCGGGTAGTGTTCGGGGCATGGACCGTCCTCTCCGCGTGCTCGTCGTCGGTTGCGGCAACATGGGGGCGAGCCACGCGCGCGCCTACCATCGGATGCCGGAGTTCGAGGTCGCCGGGGTGGTGAGCCGGGGCGCTCTCTCCCGCGGGACGCTCGCCGCGGAGCTCGGCGGCGTCCCCCAGTTCGGCGGCTACGAGGAGGCCCTCCTCGCGACCCGCCCCGACGTGGTGAGCATCAACACCTACCCGGAGACGCACGGGCCGTACGCGCGGGCCGCCCTCGCCGCGGGCTGCCACGTCTTCTGCGAGAAGCCCCTCGCGACCACGGTCGCCGAGGCGCAGTCGATCGTCGACGCGGCCCGCGAGCGGGGCCGCAAGCTCGTCGTCGGCTACATCCTGCGCGTGCACCCGGCGTGGGCGCGCTTCGTCGAGATCGCGCGGACGCTCGGGAAGCCCCTCGTCATGCGGATGAACCTCAACCAGCAGAGCCACGGCGCGACCTGGGCCACCCACCTCAACCTGATGCGCTCGATGAGCCCGATCGTCGACTGCGGCGTGCACTACGTCGACGTCATGTGCCAGATGACCGGCGCGCGGCCGGTGCGCGTGTCGGCCATCGGGGCGCGGCTCACCGAGGAGATCCCGCCCGGCATGTACAACTACGGGCAGCTCCAGGTCGTCTTCGACGACGGCTCGGTCGGCTGGTACGAGGCCGGCTGGGGCCCGATGATGAGCGAGGAGGCGTTCTTCGTGAAGGACGTCGTGGGGCCGAAGGGGTGCGTGTCGATCGTGAAGGACCCCTCCGGCGCGCCCTCCACCGGCTCCGACGACGTCGACAGCCACACGAAGACGAACTGCCTGCGCGTGCACCACGCGGCGCTCGACGGGGCGGGGGCCTTCACGCGGCGGGACGAGCTCCTCGGCACGGAGGACGAGCCCGGGCACCAGGAGCTGTGCGACCGCGAGCAGGCCTTCCTCCTGCGAGCGATCCGCGAGGACCTCGACCTGTCCGACCACATGTCCGACGCGGTCAACAGCCTCCGCATCGTGCTCGCCGCCGACGAGAGCTTCCGCACGGGGCGCGTCGTCGCGCTCTAGCGGGCGGCGGCCGGGGCGTTGTCCCGGCCCGGGGTCGGGTCGCCGAGCGCGAACTCGCCGGAGCCGTTCGGCAGGCGCGCCCACGACCGGGTCCGCGCGACGACGCCCGGCGGGTAGGTCGCCTCGCTCAGGAGCCGCCCGTCCGGGGCGATGAGCCGAACCGTGTCGCCGCCCTTCTGGCTGATCCGCCACGAGGCCCGGAAGCAGCGGGTCGCGCCCTTCGCCGCGCAGATCCTCTGGACCTCGCCCTCCTTCGCCTTCCGGCTCCGCCCGGACACCACCAGCAGGTAGGACCGCGCCGGGATCGCGGTGCCGCGGGGGAAGGCCAACGCGCGCGTCATGCGCGAGCGCCCCTGCTCGTCGCAGTCGGTGATGCGCCAGCCGGCGAGGTCGACCGCGGCCGAGCCGGCGTTGTAGAGCTCGACCCAGTCGCCGCCCCATCCGTGGATCTCGTTGATCGCGACGTCGCGCGCCGGGTCCGGTGCGGCGGCGGCGGGCGCCGCGAGCAGGGCCAGGGCCAGGGCCGCGCGGATGCATGTCGTCGTCAAAGCGTCCTCCTCGAGTCGTCGCCCCACTATTCCCTAGGCAGCCGCAGCGTGAACGTGCTCCCGGCGCCCGGCTCGCTCTCGACCGTCACCGCACCGCTGTGCGCGTCCACGATCGCCCTCACGATCGCGAGCCCCAGCCCGACCCGCTCGCCCCCGGAACGGGCCCGGTCGGCGCGGTAGAAGCGGTCGAAGACGTGCGGGAGGTCGGCCGGCGCGATCCCCGCGCCCGTGTCGGCCACCGTCAGCACCGCCTCGTCGGGCGTCGTCCGCGCCGCGAGCCGGACCTCTCCGCCCGGCCGGTTGAAGTCGATCGCGTTCTTCACCAGGTTCGTGACGACCTGGCCGATGCGCTCCGCGTCCCCCCGGCACGGCGCGGGCGGCAGCTCGGCCACGAGCGCCACCCCCCGCGCGGCCGCGAGCGGCCCCAGGAAGTCGAGCGCTTCGCGCGCCACCCGCGCGAGGTCGAACGGAGCCCGCCGCATCGGCTCCTCGCCCGCATCGAGGCGGGCGAGGTCGAGCAGCGACTCCGTGAGGCGGCGCATCCGCTGGGCCGCGCGGAGGCAGGCCTCGAGCGCCTCGCGGTACTCCCCGGCCGGCCGCTCGCGGGCGAGGGCCGTCTGGGCCTGGGACAGGATGACGGCGAGCGGCGTCCGCAGCTCGTGCGAGGCGTCCGAGGTGAAGCGCGCCTGCTGCGCGAAGGACGCCTCCAGCCGCGCGAACGTCGAGTTCAGCACGTCGGCGAGGCGTCCGAGCTCGTTCTCCGTGTCGGCGCTGTCGATCCGCCGCGAGAGGTCGCCGGCGGCGATCCGCAGGGCCGTCGCGCTGATGTCCTCGATCGGCCGGATCGCCCGCGTCGCGAGCCACCATCCGCCGACGAGCCCGAGGCCGAGGACGGCGGCGCCGGCGGCGGCGAAGCCGTACGCGAGCCGGCGGCCCGCGGCGTGGTCGGCCTCGAGCGAACGGCCGACCAGCACGACGAGCCCCTCCGGCAGCGCGGCCGCGAGCTCGCGCTCCTCTCCCTGCGTGCGGGCCACGTGCGCGAACGGCAGCGCGCCCGGCCCGGGGCCGCGCGGCCCCGGGCCCGGCACCCGCTCGAGGGCGGGACGGAGGACGTCGGCGGGAGCCCTCGGCGAGCGGACGACGAGCGAGCCGTCCTCGCCCCAGGCGACGAGGTAGTAGCCCGGCGCCGCGTCGGCGGCGAACTCGGTGCGCCCCGCTGCCTCGCGCAGCCGGGCCCGCAGCTCCTCCGGGTCGCGCATCCGCGGTCCGCCCTCGCGACCGTCGCCGGGATGGGGGACGGGACCGCCCGGCTCCCGCCACCCGGGAAACCCCTCGTCGCGCCGGGGACCGGGCCCGCCGCCGGGCGGCCTTGCCCCGGGGCCCTCTCCCGGCCGTGTCCCCGCCTCGTCCACGCGCGAGCCGGGACCTTCCTCGAAGCGGCCCGGCGGCGAGGGGCGGAAGAGGCTCATGAGCTTCTGCCGCAGCTCCTCGTCGACGCGGGCGAGCTGCGCGTCCCGCGCGGCGCGCCACGCGATGATGCCGAAGCCGGCGAGCACCGACACCAGGATGAGGCCGTGCCACGCCTGCAGCCGCCAGCGGATCGACGACAGGATCACGCGGAGCCCTCGACCGCGTAGCCGTGGCCGCGGCGCGTGGTGATGAAGTCGCGGCCGAGCTTCTTGCGGATGTTCGACACGTGCACGTCGAGCAGGTTCGACAGCGTGTCGTCGTTCTCGTCGAAGAGGTGCTCGTAGAGCGTCGAGCGCGACACCACGGCGCCGGCCCGGAGGGCGAGGTACTCGACGAGCGAGTACTCGCGCGCGGTGAGGCTCACCGCGTCGCCGCCGCGCGACACGGTCCGGGCCGCGAGGTCGACGACGACGTCGCCGATCGCGACCCGCGACTGGGCGACACTCGCGGTGCGCCGCACGAGGGCCCGGAGCCGCGCGAGCAGCTCCGCCACGTCGAACGGCTTGACGAGGTAGTCGTCGGCGCCGGAGTCGAGCCCGCGGACGCGGTCGCGCACGCCGGCGCGCGCGGTGAGCATCAGCACCGGCGTCTTCTTCGCCGCTCGCAGCCGCCGCAGCACCTCCCATCCGTCGAGGCCGGGGAGCATGACGTCGAGCACGACCGCGTCGTAGTCGGAGCACTCGGCCTTGTAGAGGCCCTCCTCGCCGTCGCCCGCGCCGTCGACGGCGTAGCCCTCCTCGCGCAGCGCCCGGACGAGGCTCGCCCGCAGGTCCGCCTCGTCCTCGACGACCAGAAGCCTCATGACGGCCCTCCGCCGCCGGGCGCGGCCCGCCGGCCATGCCCGACTTCGCCACAGTCTGCCTTAAGGCGGGATGAAGGCGGCGCGCTCCGTCTTAACGTGATCTTGAGGTGGCGTCCGATAGGTTCGGGGACGTGAGGCCGCGGATCGAGCTCAAGTACGTCCTCGACGAGGATTCCGCCGGGGCGGCGCGTCGCTTCGTCCGACCCTTCGTCTCCGTCGACCCGGCGACGCCCGGCGGCGGGGCGCAGCGGGTGACGTCGCTCTACCTCGACACGCCGGGCGGCGAGTTCCACGCCCGCCACCTCGCCCGCGAGGCCGACCGCTTCAAGCTGCGGGTGAGGCGCTACGGCGAGGACGACCCGGCGGTCGCCTTCTTCGAGATCAAGCGCAAGGTCGGGCGCGTCACGGACAAGCGCCGGGCCCGCGTCGCCGCCTCGAGCGTGCCCCTCCTCCTCGGCGGCCGCCCGCCCGTGGCGCTCCACGATCAGGCGCCCGACGTCGAGTCGCTGCGGCTCTTCCTCTGGCTGAAGGCCCTGCACCACGCCTCGCCGCGGATGCTCGTCACCTGCCGCCGCGAGTCGTACGTGGGGCCCGAGCCTGTCTGCGAGGCGCGGGTGACGTTCGACCGCGACGTGTCGTTCCAGCCGGTCGAGGAGGCGACACTGCACGGCGATCCCGGCCGCTGGCGCCGGACGCCGGTCGAGGGGGGCTCGCTCGTGCTCGAGCTCAAGTACTCCGGAGCGCCCCCGTGGTGGATGGCCGAGCTCGCGCGCCGCCTCGTAGCCCGCCGAGCGGCCTACTCGAAGTACGTCGCGGCCGTGGCCGTCGACGCCCCGCCGCCGCTCGCGCCCTTCGCCGCCCGCGAGGCCCTCGCGTGACCCCCGAGAGCCTGGCGTGGACGACGACCGGGGTCAGCCTCCTGCTCACCTTCGGCCTCGTCATGGTGATCGCCTGGACCTACGGAGCGACCTACCAGGGCCTCTCGTACCTGCGGGAGTTCCAGCACACGCTGGTCCTCGCCGGCATCGTCGCGACGATCGTCCTCCTCGCGATCGGGAACGAGATCGCCCGCGGCGTCGGCCTCGTCGGCGCCCTCACTCTCATCCGGTTCCGCTCGACGCTCAAGGACCCCCGCGACCTCGCCTTCGCGTTCTCGTCCCTCGGGGTCGGCGTCGCGAGCGGGGCGAGGGCCTATCCCGCCGCCGTGCTCGGCACCGCCGTCTTCGTGCTCGCCGCCTTCTACGTGTCGTGGTCGTCGTTCGGGTCGCGTCGGCCCTTCGACGCCGTGCTGCGCGCCCTCGTCCCCGCCGACCCGGACGGCCAGCGGCCGGTTCTGGACCTCCTCCAGCGGCACTGCGCGGCGTTCGCTCTCGTCCAGCTCCGCGCCGTCGGCGAGTCGCGGCAGGAGCACGTCTACCACCTGCGCCTCGCCGAGGCCCGCGACGAGAGCGCCCTCGCCCGCGCCCTCGCCGGCGTGACCGGCGTGTCGGAGGTCCAGGTCCTGATGCACGACGCGTCGCTTGAGGCCTGAGCGATGAGAGCCTGGGAACGCCGCCGGCTCGGGCGCGCCCTCGAGACGGCCGTCCGCCGCGCGCTCCGCGCCGTCCCCGCGCCGCTCCTCGTCGCCGCTGCCTTCGCCTCCGCCTGGTCGATCCACGCCTGGGCGCGCGCACGGATGGCGGCCGGGACGCCCGCGCCGTGCGGCCTGCAGGTCGTCGTGCCGCAGCGCGCGGGCCGGCTCGTCTGGGTCGTCGGCCCGTCCGCCGGCGCCGTCCGCGCGGGGGACGTGGTCGCCCGGCTCGAAGGGGCCGGCGGCGGCTACGAGCTCAACTCGCCGGGCGGCGGCGTCGTCCGCTCCGTGATGCGCAAGGCCGGCGACGCCGTGCAGCCGGGCGACCCGCTCCTCGTGCTCGGTCCGCCGCCGGGAACCGCCTGTCCGTGACGGGAGAGCCATGAACGCCAGAGCCGCCTCGATCGCGATCCTCCTCGCCGCCGCCTCCTCGGTCTCCGCGGCGAGCCGCGACACCACCGACGTCCAGTCCCGGGGCGGCCTCGGCCTGAGCCTCAACCTGCCCGGACGGTGGCGCTCGTCCCTGGAGTACGAGAACCGCCGCGTCGAGAACCTCTCCGAGTTCCGCGGCCACTACTTCACGGTCGAGGCCGGCTACCGGCCGGCCAGGCACGTCGACGTCTTCGCGAGCTACCGCCTCGCGCGGGGGAGCGACTGGACCTCGCACCGCTACGGGCTCGGCCTCGAGTACGCACGGCCGCTCGGGGCGTTCCGCGTCGGCTTCCGGCCGATGATCCAGCACCGGACGAAGGCCGCGGACGACGACGACGCGGGGGGCGAGGGGGACACCTTCCTGCGGACCCGCCTGCAGGTGCAGTACGCCCTCGGCCGGCGGCTCGACCTCTACGGCTCGGTGGAGCCGTACTTCGCCTTCGGCGCGGAGTACCCCGTGGACAACTGGAAGGACACGATCGGCCTCGAGTACGACCTCACCGACCACGCGAGGGTCGACCTCTACTACATCTACCGGCCGGACTACGGCAAGAGCGGCTACAACCGCACGTTCCACGTCGTCGGCTTCGAGCTGCGCTTCAGGGCGAAGCTGCCCTCGCGGTGAGCGGCCTCGAGCCAGGAGATCGTCCCGTGACGAAGAGCTTCTTCCGACTGCCCCTGACCCTCGCCCTCGGCGCGCTGTGCCTCGCCGCGTGCCGGGCGGACCCGGGGCTCACCGGCGCCGACGGCGACGAGGTCGTGCCGGTCGCGAACGCGCCCGAGTCGGACGACTACGAGCTCGCCGCCTCCGGCGGTACCGTCATCCAGCTCGGCGGCGGCTCGATCACCGCGTCGGGCGGCGGCGTCGAGGTCGAGGGCACGACCGCCACCATCACCGCGGCCGGCACCTACACCGTCCGGGGCGAGCTCGCGAGCGGCCAGATCCGCGTGGAGGCGGCGGCCACCGACAAGGTAAAGCTCGTCCTCGCCGGAGTCACGATCGCGCGCGCCGACGACGCGCCCCTGTTCGTGAAGAACGCGTCCAAGGTCGTCGTCTACCTCGCGCCGAACACCGTCAACACCCTCACCGACGGCGCGGCGAGCACGCGCGACGGGGCCATCCACTGCAAGACGCGGCTGTCGATCTTCGGGCCGGGAAGGCTCAACGTCACCGGCAACGTGGACGACGGGATCAACGCCGAAGGCGGCATCGTCATCGAGGACGGAGTCTTCACCGTGCAGTCGCTCGAGTCCGGCATCAAGAGCGACATCAACCTGACGATCAACGGCGGGACCTTCACGATCGCCGCCGGCAACGACGGCCTCCACGCGGACGACGCGCTGGTCGTCAACGGCGGCGACGTGACCGTGGCCCGTGCCTACGAGGGCATGGAAGGCGCCTCGATCACCATGACGGGCGGGACCGTCCACATCGCCTCCTCCGACGACGGGGTCAACACGTCCCCCGCCGACGGGAGCACCACGACCGGGGGGTCCGGCGGCGGCGCGCCTCCGGGGCCGGGGGCCGAGAGCGGATCGGGCCCCTTCTACATGCGGGGCGGCTACCTCTACGTCGACGCGAACGGCGACGGACTCGACATCAACGGCCCGGTCGAGATGAGCGACGGCGTCGTGATCGTCGACGGCCCCACCGCGAACGACAACGGCGCCCTCGACTACACGGGCAGCTTCAGGATGACCGGCGGGTACCTCCTCGCCGTCGGCAGCTCGGGTATGGCCCAGATGCCGAGCTCGAGCTCCAGTCGGAACGCGGTGATGCTGAAGCTCGCCTCGGCCCAGCAGGCCGGAACGCTCGTCCGCGTGCAGGGCCCGGACGGATCGGACGTCGCCACGTTCCGGCCGACGAAGCGTTACCAGAACGTCGTGCTGTCCTCGCCCCTCCTCGCGAGGGCGAGCGGGTACGGCGTCTACCTCGGCGGCGCCTCGACGGGCTCCGAGCGGGACGGCCTCTTCAGCGGGGGGACCTACTACGGCGGCTCGCTCCGCACCACCTTCGCGGTGAACGGTGTCCAGACGGCCGTGACCGTGAACTAGACCGGCCGCGCGCCGGCCTTCCGGAGCGCCCGACGCAGCGTTGACCCGCTCGCGTCCCCGGGAGTAGCCTGCCAGCTCGGGGAGGGAGCCCATGACGCCGCTGTGGCTCGCGCTGCCGTTCCTGCCGCTTCTGGTCGCCGTCGGCGCGAAGGGCCCCGACGACGACGCCGTCCAGACGGCCAGGGCCGCCGTGGCCCGCCGCCTGGCCGTGAGCGAGGAGCGCGTCCACCTCGTCGACGTCGCGGCCAGCCGATGGAACGACGCGAGCCTCGGCTGTCCCCGGAAGGACACGGTGTACGCCCAGGTCGTCACCGAAGGGCACCGCGTTCGGCTGAGGGTCGACGACCGGATCCTGGACGTTCGCGTGGCGGCGGGCCGTGCCGTCGTCTGCGAGGGTTCGGAGACGGCCGCGACCCAGGCCGCGGCGGCGGCGAGGCTCTCGCGTCTCGCGCGGCGGGACCTGGCGGCCCGGCTGGGCGTGGCGGAGGCGGCCGTGCGGGTGGACGTGGTGAGGCCCCGGCGGTGGTCGGAGGCCGCGCTCGACTGCGCGGCGAAGGCCCTCACCGACGCCGCCGTCGGGGGCGTGCGGGGCTACCTGATCGAGCTCTCCGCCGGCGACCGGCGCTACGAGTACCGCGCGGACGGCGAGCGCGTCCTCTTCTGCGAGCGCCCGTAGACGGCGCCGGGGCGAAGGATCGCCCCGGCGCCGTCGGCGCGGCTACTGGGTGACCTTCAGCTTCTTCCCGTCCGCCTGCGCGACGAGGGCGAAGTAGTCGGGCTCGGCCGGGACCGCGTAGGCCGAGACGACCACCGTCCAGACGCCGGGCTTCGGGTCGGTGACGACGACGCGCTCGGGGCTCGACAGGGTGGCTCCCGCGGTGTTCGCCTCGAAGTCCGGGTCCAACAGGATCATGTCGAGGTCGCTCGTGGGGTACATCGACCAGTTGCGGGCCCACTGTGCCTCGAACAGCGCATGCTTCGCTCCCGCGGGCACCTCGGTCTCGAACACCAGGAAGTCGCCCTGGCGGACGACGCCCTTGGCCGAGGGCCGGCCGGCCGGCTTGCGCTCCCGCTTGATGCGCAGGCTGGCCGACACCTCGCCCGCGTTCGTGAAGTCGCCCTGGAGCGAGACGCGCACGAGCCCCGTCTGGGGGTTGTCGAGCACGTAGCGCGTGTCGACCTTCGCGAAGTCGGTGATGTTCCGGTCCTGGAACGAGGTCGGCGCGTCGACGATCTTGAAGTACACGTCGTCGCCGAAGAGCGGGTTCTGCTGCGACTCCGGCAGCGAGCGCGTGATGTTCGTCAGGTCGACCGTGATGTTCTCGGTGAAGGGGTCGCTCTCCACGAAGAACTGCTTCACCTGGCCCGGCACCAGGTTTCTCACGCGCGTCGTGAACGTGTCGCCGCGGAACCGGACCGGCTCGAAGCCGATGCGGCCGATGTTCTGCTCGACGAACGGCGTCGGCCGCGGATAGCGGTCCTCGCGGTGCCGCCGGCCGTGCACGCAGTCGTCGAGCCGGGCGGCCGAGGCCGCGACGTCGAGATGCCCGTAGCCCTGGTCGATCCGCCCCGAGCGGTCGCCGAGGACCCGCGGGTTCGCGCCGCGCAGGACGGCTTCGCGGATCTCGTCCGGCTTCGCCTGCGGGTACGCCTGGCGGAGCAGCGCGACGGCGCCCGCCACCGTGGGAGCCGAGAACGACGTGCCCCAGACGAAGTAGTTGGAGCCGTAGGTGCAGGAGGCGAGGCCGTTGCACGTGCCCTGGGCCCAGGTCGCGACGCCGTTCGCCACGACGTCCGGGTCGAAGCGGCCGTCGGCATTCGGCCCGCGCGAGCTGAAGTCGGCGGTCTGGACGTGCGTCGTCGGATGGTACTGGTCCCCGAGACCGTAGAAGGCCTCCGCCCAGATCCGCTCGTGCACCGGGTCGTTCGTGGCTCCGACGGTGATCGAGCCGAGGCCGCTGCCGGGGCTGCCGACCGTCATCGCGCCGAAGCCGTCGTTGCCGGCGGAGGAGGCGAGCACGATGCCCTCCTTGAGCATCTGGACCGTGAGCTGGTCCTCGAGGTCGCGGCCGGCGAAGATCGTGCCTCCGCCGAGGCTCATGTTGACGACCTGGAGGTTGAGCGAGTCGTAGACGTAGGGGTCGTCCTCCGTGCCCGAGCCCGACACCGGGGCGGAGGGCACGCCGTTGTTGAAGTTGCGCCGCTGCGTGATCGCGCGGTCCATCGCGGCGATGATCCGCGACTCCGGCGCTCCGCCACCGCGGGAGTCGAAGACCTTGAGCGCGTACAGGCTCGAGAGAGGGGCGACTCCGAGCTGCGGGACCCAGCAGACCGCCGTGGGCGCCGTGCTCGGCGGGTCCGGGCACGCCCCGGAGATCGACGTCGGAGCGTACTTCTTGAGCGCGGCGATGAAGGGGCTGGTGTTGTAGTAGCCCCACTGGACGTTGCCCGCGATGACGGTGCCGACCCACGTCCCGTGGTGTCCGTTGAATCGGCTCGTCGCCGAGGCGACGGGGTCGCCGGGCACGAAGCTCTCGCCGCCCAGCACCCGGCCGGCCAGCGTCGGGACGGCGCTCGAGTTCGCGGTCCCGCTGTCGATGATCGCGACGATCATGCCCTGGCCGTAGAGCCCCTGCGTGTGGAGGGCCGAGGCGCCGATCAGGCTGTTGTTGAAGGTGTAGTCCGTCGGGAGGGCGCCGAGCTCCGCGTCAGTCAGCGGGCGGACGTCGGCCGCCTGGGTCTCCGCCTCGGCGCCGCTCGTTCGATACCGCTCCGGCCGCGCGACGCCGTGCGGGTGAGCGACCATCGCGTCCTTGCTGATCTTGCCGGGCCCGAGCAGGGCGGCGAGCTCGGCCAGGCGTCCCTCGGGCACGCTCGCCGCGATCGCGTCGACGTTCTCGTACTGCTGCGTCACTTCGCCGCCCATGTCGCGTACCGTCGCGACGAGTGCGTCGTACGGCTTCGGCCCGCGGATGATGAGGCCCCGCATGGTCCCGTCTCCCGCGGCCGCGGGAAGCGACGCGCCCAGAAGCGTCAGCGCGCAGACAGCCCGTCCGAGCCACGAGGTGCGCCCCCTGGCAACGCTCATTGCTCCTCCTGAGACTGAGTGCCCGGTCAGGCTGGCGCCAAAGTGCGCGGCCCCCGTGTCGACCGTGTGGCGGACCGACCAGGCAGTGTGAAGTATATGGGAGGCGTCAAGGCCGACGTCGCCGCGCCCGCGCCGGCGTGCGGGCGGCGCGAGGCGCGGCGACGTCCGGCCGGGCCGGGCGCTTCTCGAGCACGCGCAGCGGCCCGACCCCCGCGCCGTGGGCGCAGGCGTCGACCAGAGCGGCGAAGCGGCGCTCGCGCGTCTCCTCGCGTTTCGCGCTCGTCACCCAGTGCGCGCACGTCCTGCGGTACCACGGCGGCCTCGCGCTCCAGCTCGCCCAAGCCGGGCCGTTCATTCGCAGGCGGAGGAGGAGGTCCGGCGGCAGCTCGGCCGGTCGTGACTCGAACGAGTAGCCCGCGGAGTCGCCGGGACGGGCCTCGAAGGCCGCGAGGCCGGGCGGACGCATGAGGCCCGCCGCGATCAGCTCCTTCGCGCGGCGCACGTTGACGGCGCTCCAGCGGCTCCCGCGCCGGCGGGGTGTGAACCGCTGGGTGAAGCTCTCCTCGTCGAGCGGGCGGCGGACGCCGTCGATCCAGCCGAAGCACAGGGACTCGTCGAGGGCCTCGCGATAGGTGAGGCCCCTCTTCGTGGCCCCCGCCTTGGACAGCCGCAGCAGCAGCTCCGGCGTGTCGGCGTGGTGGGCCTCGAGCCACGCGCGGAAGGCGGAGGAGGAGGCGAAGGCGACGGGCCGGAGGGCCTTGGGCACGGCCCCGAAGCTTAGCGCATCGTCTGGCGCATCGGCGCCCCGAACGAAGGGGGCGGGACGCGGGAGTCGACCCGGGGGAGAGCCACGACGGCGGCGGGCACGGGCCGCGCGGCGCGCGAAGGGAAGGCGACGGCGCGGCGGCGCGTCCGTCCCCTCCGCCAGGAGGCGACGCCGACGCCCGTTCCCCACAGAGCGACGCCGGCCGTCCCCGCGCCGAGGCCCGCGAGGGCCGCGCCTCCCGTGTCGGCGTCCTCCGTGGCCCGCTGCGAGGCAGGGGCGGGAGCCGGTGGCGCGACGCGGCGCGCGGTCGCCGAGGCGGCCGCCGCCGGCCTCGCGTGGGCCGGCATCCGGCAGACGACGAGGTCGGCCGCCTGGTCCACCGTCCGCGAGTAGCGCGCCACCTCGCCCGCCGGCACGCTGTCGCGCAGCGTCCGGTACGTGTAGACGAGGCGCGCTTCCGTCTCGTGGACCGTCCACGTGGCGTCCATCGAGAACGACGCGTCGCTGACGGTCTCCCGCATCGGCTCGAGGTCCGGCGGACCCGGAAGCCGGAGCTTCAGCGTGTGCCGGACGAACGCGGGATACCCGAGGGCCAGCGGCGCGCGCCGCTCGTCGGCCGCCGGGTGCTTCAGCCACTCGTCGACGAGCCACGCCCTGAAGTCGTGGACCCCGCTCTCCCACATCCCGGGCGCCTCGTAGGTCTCCCGGACGACGACGACGTTGCGCGCGCGGTCGTCCTCGAAGCGCGCGGAGCCGAGGGCGCGGATCTTCTGCGCGTGCTCCCGCGCGTAGAAGTCGCGGTAGCGCTTCGACGTCTCGGACCCGTTCGCACGCGCGTGGCTGCGCCGAGCGTCGTCGGCGTCCTCCCCGCGGTAGGTCGTGACGACGTCGAGCCGCGACGGCGCGCCCCAGCTCGGGACGACGAAGGTCTCCTCCACGTCCGTCGACGGGGTGGCCTCCGGCGGCCGCGGGATCGGCGTGAAGCCCCGGGTCGACGCGTCCACGAGGAGCGCGCGGTGGAACGGCGGGGCCCGCCGCCCGCGCACCGGCCCGCCCTGCTCGCTCGCGGTCGCGTCGACGAAGTGCAGCCCGTCGGCGAGGCGGAAGGCGACGATGACGTGGTCGAACGCGAAGAGCGACGGGAGCCGCGCGTCGAGCGTGCGGCCGCTTCGCGTCGAGACGAGGGCGGGCCACGCGGGGACGCCGAGGCGCCGCAGCATCGCCACCAGCAGCGCCGACTTGTCCTTGCAGTCGCCGAACCGCCGCGCCAGCGTCTCCGCCGGCGCGTGGGGCCGGTGCGAGCTCGGCCCCATCTCGAGGCCGAGGTACCGCACCTCGTCCTGGACGAAGCGGACGGCGCGGTCGAGCCTCGCGTCCTCGCCCGCCCCGTCGAGGCCCAAGCCCCGGACGAGCGCGTCGATCGAGGGGGCGGGCTCCTCGAGGGGAGCGAACAGCTCGCGCGTCCGGCCCGCGACGGCGGCCCAGTCCGCGAACTCCGAGACCTCCACGCGGGGCCACGGCACGTACCACGACGGGGTGCGCTCCTCCTTCGCGGCCGGCTTCCAGTCGCGCACGAGCCAGCGGTACGACGTGCCGCCGCCCTCGCTCCGGACCTCGGCGTCGGCCGCGCCGGCCTGCCGGCGCATCTGCGGGGCGGCGGCCTTCTGCCAGAGGAGCCGCCGGTGCAGGACGTCGACCGGCACGGACGCGCCCACCCACAGGACGGAGTCGAAGCGGCCGCCCAGCACGGGGTTCGCCCCGACGTGGGAATAGGCGTAGTCGACCGTGTCGCCGACGCGGAGGTCGCGCAGGAAGATCGTGGCCGTGCGCTCGCCGTTGTAGAGGCGGGCCTCCACGTTCTCCTCGGCGTCGCTCACCCGCACGTCCATCGGGGAGATGGACCAGACCGTCCGCCCCCGGCGCACGATGCGGGCGTGGTGGACGACGAGACGCTCGTAGGTGGGATCGAAGGAGATCTCGATCTCGGAGGCGTCCTGGACGGCGGCGGTCGACTCGGCCGTCCAGACCGTCCGCCAGTACGACTCGGTCTCGCCCGGCGCCACGCGGACCTGCTCGTCGAAGAGGCGGTATCGGGTACCGACCGGCACGGCGGAGGCCGCGCTCGCCGCCTCGTTCCAGCCCGGGTCGGCCAGCCAGCCGGGAGGCGGCCCGACGGAGACGCCCGTCCCGTCGGCCGCCGCGCGCGCTGCGCCGACGGCGGCGGCGACGGCGACGATCACGGACCCGGCCACCCCGCGCCGACGGTGTCTAGTCATCGCGTCCCATGCCTCCCTCCCGGTCGTCGGACGGCGGTGCGATCAACGAGCAAGGCGGATGCCTGAGAATGTGACCGTTCGCGAGCCATCGGGTAGGCGCTCCGGTGCGCTCGTGCGGTTTGGCTGACGCGAAACCAGACACGGGACGAGCGCGCGACCGTGGTCTGATCGGCGAGGGGCGCGTCCGTGCGCCCGCGCGTGAGCCAGGCACCAGAAAGTGCGCCTGGAAGCAAGAGAAACGCAAGGAGGCGCCGGGCTTCGGGGCGATTGACTGGCAACCGTCGTGCTCAGGCGACCGTCGGCCGCGGCGGCGCGGCCGCTCACGGGCTCGGAGGGGCGAGATGAAGCCGTGTCCTCACTGCGGAAAGAACCAGTTCGACAGTGCCGTGACCTGCTCGGCGTGCCGCCAGACGATCGCGGGGCCGGGGATTCCGGCCGCCGCGTCCCGGCCTGCGGCGTGGCCTGCGCCGGCGTCCCGGCCCCCCGCGCGCGTGGCGGACGGCGAGGAGCCGACGCTCAACCCCTTCGTCCTCTTCGGCCGCTGCTTCAGGCCCTCGGGCCGCTTCTCCCGCGCGCAGTTCGCCGTCGTCTACCTCGGCACGGCCGTCGCGGCCTGGTTCCTCGCGTTCGCGGTCGCGTTCTTCTTGGCGGCGCTCGACGCGGGCGAGGAGGCGACGGCGGGCGCGGTCAGCTTCACCCTCATGGCGGCGATCCCGTTCGTGCTCGTCGCGGCCTTCGGCGGCGGCGTCCGCCGCTGGCACGACCTCGGGAAGCCCGGCGCCTACGTGCTCCTGTGGCTCGTCCCGTGCGCGAACGCCCTCACCGCCCTCTACCTGCTGCTCGCGCCGGGCGAGAGCGAGCGAAGCGGGCGCGGGATGCCGGCCTGGGCGGTGGCGCTCGTCGTCGTCGTGATCGCCATCCCCGGCGTCGGCATCGTCGCGGCGATCGCGATCCCGTCGCTCCTCCGCGCCCGCGTCTCCGCGAATGAGTCGGCGGCGATCGGCGACGTGCGAGCGGTCCTCGCGGCGGAGGCCGCCTACCAGCGCGCGAACGGCGGGCTCTTCGAGGGGCGGCTCGAGTGCCTCGTGCGGACGGCCGACGGCTGCTCCGCGGGCGCCGGCGGCCTCCTCGACGCGGCCCTCGCGCAGCCGGGCCCGCGCCACGGCTACGTGGGCCGGCTCGAGGGCGCCCCGGCCGCGTCGGCCGCACCGGGCGGGTCGGCCACGAGCGCCGGCGCGTTCGCCTACGTCGCGCGGCCCCTCACGCCCGGCGTCACCGGCGGGCGCTCCTTCTGCGGCGACTCGACGGGTCTCGTCTGCCACTCCCGGGCCGCCGACATCGCGGTCGTGGACGGGGCCTGCCCGCGCGACGCCTCCGCCTGCCAGCCGTTCCAGGCGCCTGCCGAGGCCGTGCCGTCCTCGTAGTACCGTGGGCGGCGTGAAGGTCGACGACGCCCTCCGCCCGCTCCTCCTCGAGGCCGTCGCGAAGGCTCTCGACGGCGACTGGGAGGCGGCGCACCGAATCGTCCAGGAGCCCTCCGAGCGCGACGCCGTGGCCGCCTGGGTCCACGCCGTCGTCCACCGCATGGAGGGGGACGTCTCGAACGCGCGCTACTGGTTCGCGCGCTGCGGCCGCGCGCTGCGCCCCCGTCTCGCGACCGGGGACGAGCTGCGGGAGATCGAGGCCCTCCTGCGCGGCTGAGCCGGACGGCGGGCCCGCGGCGCCGGAGCCCTCGGCGGCCCCGGCGCCACGACGCCGTTCAGCGGCTCTCCCGCAGCAGGAAGTTGACCGTGACGGTCATGACGACGCTCACCGGCACGCCGTCGATGAGGGTGGGCGTGTAGACCCACTGCTTCACCGCCTCGATCGCCGGGTCGTCGAGGGTCGGGATGCTCCGCAGCACCTTGACGCCCTCGACCCGGCCCTGCGGGCTGATCCGCGCCTCGAGGATCACGACGCCCTGGATCTTCGCGGTCCGGGCGATGTTCGGGTAGGCCGGCGCGACGTCCCGGATCTTCTTCGGCTCCCGGATGACGCCCCCCACCCGGATGACCGGCGCGGGAGGAGGCGGCGCGGCGTCGAGCCCGCCCACGACGCCGCCGACGACGCCGCCCGGCACGCCGCCCTCGACCCCGCCGGGCACGCCGCCCTCGACGCCGAGGTCGAGTCCCGCGTCCGCCGGCAGGTCCTGCGGGACCTCGACCGGCGCCGTGAGAGCGGCCGCGGTCGGGGCCGGCGCCACCTTCGGGGCCTGGGCGGGGCGGGCCGCGGCCGGGGGCGGCGGCGGAGGCGGAGGCGGCGCGACGAACTGCGGCGAGACGAAGAACGCGTTCGCCACGTGGTCGCCCTCCGCCGGCAGCGGTTCGTTCGCGAGCAGCGGTACGATGACGACCGCCGCCGCGCCGAGCGCGTGCAGCGTCACCGTGAACGGCCAGACCCAGCCTCGTCCCGCCGGCCTCTCGCCCACGCGCGTCGCGAAGCGCGGGGGAGGGGTGATCGTCTCTTCCATCGTCGGCTCCTGCGGCCCCTTCGAGGGGGCCTCTCCGTCATGGACGGGGTTGGTGTCCGCCATGCATCATGTCGATAGTTGCGCGTTAAATCATCGACATAGAACATACATTGCGGATCGCCCCGGCGCAACCCCGACAAACTTTCGTGTCGCCTCCGCAAGGCTTGGCGGCTAGGAGACTGTCCTTGTCCGAGCTCGCGCTACGCTCGTTCCTCACCCTTTTCGTCGTCATCGACCCGGTGGGGGTCGTCCCCGTCTTCATGGGCCTGGCCGGGCAGCGGCCCCCCTCGGCCCAGGCGCGCGTCGCCCGCAAGGCGGTCCTCGTCGCGGGCGTCGTCCTCTTCGGCTTCGCCCTCGGCGGGGCGTGGCTGCTCGACCGGCTCGACGTGAGCATCGAGGCCTTCCGCGTCGCGGGCGGCATCCTGCTCTTCCGCATCGCGGTCGGCATGGTCCTCGCCGCGCCTCACGAGCGGGAGCGGCCCGAGGAGGAGGCGGAGGCGCGCGAGCGGTCGGACGTGAGCGTCTTCCCCCTCGCCATCCCGCTCATCGCCGGGCCCGGCGCGATGGCGAGCACGATGATCCTCGTCGGCCAGGCCGGCGCCGACGCCGCGCGGCTCGCGGTCGTCTTCGCGATGGCCGCGGTCGTCCTGCTGCTGACCTGGGTCGCGCTACGCCTCTCGCCGTTCCTCGGCCGGGTGCTGCGGCGCACGGGCGTCAACGTCGTCACCCGCGTGCTCGGCGTTCTCCTCGCCGCGCTCGCGGTGCAGTACGTCGCGGACGGTGTCCGCGGCCTGCTGGCGGGCCGCTAGAGACGGCGCTCTAGGGGAGGAACACCGCGGCCTCGCCCCTCTCGGCGACGAGGCGGCGCACGCGCGCGACCACGAGGTCGCGGCGCTTGAGGAGCGACGACACCTGGCGGCCGCGGACCCACCGTCCCGCCGTCTGCTCGATCGCCGCGGCGTCGAGGGCCTCGAGCCGCGCGAAGGCGGCCCGCGGCACGCGGTCGAGGTCGCCCTCGGCCATGAGGTAGGGCAGCGTGCGGAACGCGCGGGAGAAGTCGATCGCGTAGACGCGGAACGAGGGGTCGACGAGCACGTTCCGCACGTTGCGGTAGTCGGTGTCGTAGGTGAGCTGACGGAGCAGCCGGCAGGCGTACATCTGCCGGTTCCAGTGCTCCGCGTCGGGGTCCTCGAGGCCGCGGCGCCGCCTCTCGGCCTCGGTGATCGCTCCCTCGGCCCACAGCTGGAGGGCGCCCTTCACGCCGTCGATTCGCCTCTCCACCACCGCCGGGACGAGGCCGAGCCCGAGCAGCTTGTCGAGCTCGTACGCCGCGATCTCGAAGCGCCACGAGTCGCGGAAGTCGACCTCGATCGTGCCGTCCTGGAAGCGCGTGTTGCCCGGCTGGAACACGTCGATCGTCTTCCACGAGGCCCGCAGCGTCCGCCCCTCGTCCTCGAGCACCAGGCGCTCCGACTGGGTCACGCCCGAGCCGATCGGCCGGCGCGACACGACGCGGGCCCGGGCGAGGACGGCCTCGGCTTCCGGACCCTCGAAGGCGAGCCCGTGGGCGGGCGTCGCGAGGTCCGGGGGTCCGGGCGCGACGGCGGCCGCGAGGGCCGCGGCTGCGAACCACCCGACACCCATGCCCAGCCTCCCGCGCGAGCGCGACTCCGGGCCCGTCCCGGACGGACCAGGGCCCCACTCGAGATACGACTCCGGGAGGCGCGGGGTTTCCTCCCCCGCGCGGTCGAGGGGCCCCGCGTCGAGCGCCGGGAGGGCTACTTCTTCGGCGGGAGGGGCGGCGGGGCCGACTTCAGCTGCTCGGCGTACTGGCGCAGGTTGCGGGCGAGCTTCTCCGTCTGCGGGGCGGAGGGGCCGGCGTAGCTCAGCGTGAACGGGTGCGGGGTGCCGCCCACCAGCAGCGCTCCCTTCATGAGGCTGCCGTTCGGCGCCGGGGCGACCGAATCGACCTGCACGACCACCTCGACCTTCTCGCCCGGCCGGGGCGTGCGGAACTCGTCCTTCCGCGCGGTCATGAACCCGCGCAGCTCGTCGGCCCAGGCCTTCGCGGGGGCCCCGCCCTTCGCGTCCGCCCGCACCTCGAAGGACGCCGGGGGGAGCTTCTTCGCGGGGGCGGGCGCCGGGGCCGCGGCGCTCGTCTGCGCGACGAGAACGAGGGCGAGGGCGAGGCTCATCGAGTTCCTCCGAGCGGGCCGGCCCGGGCCGGCCGCGCTCGGACGGTACCACGAACCGGCTCGGGCGGTCAGAGACCCGCCGTCGCCGCGGAGGCGCCGGTCGCCCGCGGCGTCAGGCGACCAGGCGGTCGCCGGGCAGCGCGGCGTCGGCGGGGACGTCGGCCAGCCCGCGCATCTCCGCGTAGAGCGCCGTGAAGTCGGGCCGGGTGGCGTCGAACAGCTGGGCGAAGCTCTCGATCACGAAGTAGGTCTCCTGGAACGTGTCGATCCGATAGAGGCTGCGCATCACGCGGCGCAGGTCGAACGCGACCCGCCGGGGCCGCGGGCTACGCAGGCTGTGGTCCACCTCGCCCGGCGAGGAGAGGATGCCCGCGCCGTAGACGCGCAGGCCCGCCGCCGTGCGCACGAGGCCGAACTCCACGGTGTACCAGTACAGTCGCGCGAGCCACGCGAGGGCCCCGAGGCCCTCGGCCTTCAGCCCGCCCCGGCCGTAGGCCTGCATGAAGTCGGCGAAGACGGGGTCGAAGAGCATCGGCACGTGGCCGAAGAAGTCGTGGAACACGTCCGGCTCGACGATGTAGTCGAGCTCGCTCTCCTCGCGGATCCAGCGGGTCACCGGGAAGCGGCGGTTCGCGAGGTGATCGAAGAACGCCAGATCGGGGACGAGGCCGGGAACGGCCACGAGCGTCCAGCCGGTCGCCCGGCCGAGCTTCGCGTTCACGTCCTCGAAGCGGGGGATGCCCGCCTCGTACTCGTCGAGCGAGCGCAGGGCCCGCTCGTACTCCGCGCAGGCGCGGCCCGGGACGAGCCCGATCTGGCGGTCGTAGAGCCGGCGCCAGCGCTCGTGCTCGGCCGCCGAGTAGGAGCCGTGGTCCTGCTCGATCGTGTAGTCCGGCCGCATGCGCGAGTAGTCCCCGCGCAGGCCGTGAGTCGACTGCCCGTGGTTCGCCGGCCGCTCCGCGCCCATGGCCGGGCCTCCTCGAGGAAAAGGGAATCTCCGACCATCCTAACCCGGTCCCGCGCCCGGCGACCGTGGCGACGAGATTTCACGAAGGCCGGGGCCCGCAGCGGGGAACACCGCGGCCGTCCGAGCGTTAGTATCTCTGCCAGAGGTTCCCCGCATGAAGCTGCGCATGGCCATCTTCGCGATCGGCGTGTCTCTCGGCGCCCTCTGGGTGGCCTTCGCCGGCGACGTCAAGAGCTGGACGCCGCCGCCCGGGCCGCCCCCGAAGCTCTCCTCCGCCGTCTTCGCGGGCGGCTGCTTCTGGTGCATGGAAGGGCCCTTCGACGCGGTGCCCGGCGTCTACTCCACCACGTCCGGCTACGCGGGCGGCCGGGTGAAGAACCCGACCTACGAGCAGGTCGGCCGCGGGGAGACGGGCCACGCCGAGGCGCTGCGCGTCGGCTACGACCCGCAGAAGGTCACCTACGCCCAGCTCGTCGAGGTCTACTGGAGGAACGTCGATCCGACCGACGGCGGCGGGCAGTTCTGCGACCGCGGGACGCAGTACCGGCCGGCGATCTTCTACCAGACCGACGAGGAGAAGCAGGCCGCGCTCGCCTCGAAGAGGGCCCTCGAGGCCTCCGGCCGACTGCCGCGGCCGATCGCGGTGCAGATCGTGGCGCTCCAGGACAGCTTCTTCCCGGCCGAGGACTACCACCAGGACTTCTACAAGAAGAGCGCGTTCCGCTACAACTCGTACCGCATGGGCTGCGGCCGCGACCGCAGGCTCGAGCAGATCTGGGGCAAGGAGGCGGGCGGGCACGGCGTCGTGGCGGGGCCCGGCGCGGCCTCGGGGAAAGGATGGACGGCCGTGAAGGACGGCTACAGGAAGCCCGCGGACGAGGAGCTGAAGAAGAAGCTGACGCCGATCCAGTACAAGGTCACTCAGCAGGAAGGCACCGAGATGGCCTTCCGCAACGAGCTCTGGGACAACCACGAGCCCGGCATCTACGTCGACGTCGTGTCCGGCGAGCCGCTCTTCTCGTCGCTCGACAAGTTCGACTCGGGCACCGGGTGGCCGAGCTTCACGAAGCCCCTCGAGACGGCGAACGTGCGGACGAAGTCGGACTTCTCCTTCGGGATGAAGCGGACCGAGGTCCGCTCGAAGCACGGCGACTCCCACCTCGGCCACCTCTTCGACGACGGGCCGAGGCCGACCGGGCTCCGCTACTGCCTGAACTCGGCCTCCCTGCGCTTCGTCCCGGCCGCGAAGCTCGACGAAGAGGGCTACGGCGAGTACAAGGCGCTCTTCGCGAAGGCCGCCCGGTAGCGTCGGGCCGTCGTCGCCCCGGCCGTCGTGGCCCCGGTCGCGGTCGCCGGCCATGACGCCGGTCATGGTCCCCGGGCCGGGGCGACACTCGTCGACGTGCACGTCCGGTCCCCGGAGCCACGCCCCGAGACGCCCCTGACCGGGCCCGAGCTGCGGGCCCGCCGCCGCCGCGTCGAGTGGACGCGCCGCGCGGTGCAGGCCGGCTTCCTCCTGATCGTCCTCGCGATCGGCTGGCAGTTCGCACGATGGGTCCACAGCTTCGAGACCGGGACGGTCGCGGGCGCCCGCCCGCCCGGCGTCGAGGCCTTCCTGCCGATCGCCGCCCTGCTGTCGCTGCGGCACCTCGCCGCCACCGGCGTCGTCGACCCCGTCCATCCCGCCGGCCTCGTCCTCCTCCTCCTCGCGCTCGGCTCGGCGCTCCTCCTCAAGAAGGCCTTCTGCTCCTGGGTCTGTCCGGTCGGCTTCGCTTCGGAGATCCTCGCGCGAGCGTCCCGCCGGGTCCTCGGCCGCTACCTCGTGCCGCCCCGCTGGCTCGACCTGCCGCTGCGCTCGCTCAAGTACCTGCTCCTCGCCTTCTTCGTCCACACGATCTTCTTCGCGATGGACGCCGCCGACGTCGCCGCCTTCCTCGACTCGCCCTACCACCGCGTCGCCGACGTCAAGATGCTCCTCTTCTTCGAGCGCCTCTCGCCCTTCGGCCTCGGCGTCCTCGCCGCCCTCTCCCTCCTCTCTCTCCTCGTCCCGTACTTCTGGTGCCGCTACCTCTGCCCCTACGGCGCCCTCCTCGGCGCGGCGTCCCTCCTCTCCGTCCTGAAGGTCACTCGCCACGCCCCGTCCTGCATCGACTGCGGCCGGTGCACGAAGGCCTGCCCGGCCCGGTTGCCGGTCGAGCGCCTCACGCGCGTCCGCTCCGACGAGTGCGTCTCTTGCCTGTCCTGCGTCGCGGCCTGCCCGGTGCCGCGCGCCCTCCGCGTCGAGACCCCGCGTCCCTGGGCCGTCGCGGTCCGCCCGGCCGCCCTCGCCGTCCTCGTCGTGTCCCTCTTCGCCGGCGGCGTCGCCCTCGCGCGCGCGACCGGCCACTGGCGCTCGTCGACGAGTGACGCCGAGTACGCGGAAAGGCTGCGCGAGCTCGACTCGCCCCGCTACGACCACCTCCGCGGCGCCCCGAGCCGCGCGGAGGGCGCGACCGCTCGCTGATAAGATTCGGCCGCGGGGCGCCCGCGCCGAGGCGCACCCGGGGGGGGACCGCGTTGGCACGCATCGCCGTCGTCGGCTCGATCGCGCAGGACGACGTCCTCTGGCTCGCCCAGCCGCTGCGCGACGGCCGTCACCTCGACGCCCGGCGCCGCAAGCTCCGCCTCGGCGGCGGGGGCGCCAACACCGCCATCCCCCTGCACCACGCCGGGCACGAGGTCGCCCTCATCGCCCCGATCGGCGCCGACGCCGTCGGCGAGTGGCTCCTGGCCAAGGTCCAGGGAATCGGCCTCGACAGCGCCACCGTCTCGCGGATCCGGGGAGAGAGCACCCGCTCGCTCGTCCTCATCGACCCCGAGGGCGAGCGCACGATCGTGAACCTGACGCGCTGCCGCGACGCCGCCACGTCCGAGCGAATGAGCGCGGTCGAGGCCGACGCGGTCTACGTGCGCACGCGAGAGGGCGGCCTCGCCCCCGTGCTGCGCGAGCGCGCGGCACGGGCTCTCGTCGTCGCGCACGTACCCCCGCTCGAGGACGGCGGGCGCCCGGCCAACGTCCTCGTGGGCTCCGAGTCCGACCTCCCGGCCGAGTTCCTCGCCGACCCCTGGCGCGCCGGCCGCCGGATCGCGGGCGACCCCCTGCGATGGGTCGTCGTGACCCGCGGGGCCCGCGGCGCGAGCGCGTACTCCGCCGACGAGCTCCTCCACGCGCCGGCCGAGCGGGTCACGGTGCTCGATTCGACCGCGGCCGGCGACGTGTTCGCGGCCGGCCTCGTCCACGCCCTCGTCGGCGGGAAGCCCATGGCCGAGGCCCTGCGGACGGCGGTCGCGTGGGGCGCCGCGGCCGTCCAGTGTGCGGGCCTCCCGGAAGCGGAGACGGTCGCGCGCCTCGCGTGACAGAATCGTCCCCATGGACCTCGGACTGCGCGACAGGGTCGTGATCGTCACCGGCGCGGCCGCGGGCATCGGCCGCGCGACCGCGCTGCGCTTCGCGGCCGAGGGCTGCCGGGTCGCCGGCTTCGACGTGAACGCCGCGGCCGGCGACGCCCTCGTGGCCGCGATCGAGGAGAAAGGCGCCGCCGGCCGCTTCGCCGTGGTGAACGTCGCCGACGCGGCGTCGGTCGAGGCCGGAGTGGCGGACGTCGTCGCCGCGTGGGGCCGCGTCGACGTCCTCGTCAACAACGCCGGCATCCTCCGCGACGGGCAGCTCGTGAAGTGGAAGGACGGCGCCGTTCAGCAGACGATGAGCGACGAGGCGTGGGACGCCGTCCTCGGGGTGAACCTCAAGGGCGTCTTCCACTGCACGCGCGCCGTCGTGCCCCACATGATCGCGGGCGGGGGCGGGGTCGTCCTGAACGCCTCCTCGGTCGTCGGCCTCTACGGCAACTTCGGGCAGACGAACTACGTCGCCTCGAAGGCCGGCGTCATCGGCATGACCCGCACGTGGGCCCGCGAGCTGGGGAAGCACGGGATCCGCGTGAACGCCGTTGCCCCCGGCTTCGTCGCGACCGAGATCCTGCGGGACATGCCGCAGAAGATCCTCGACTCCATGGTCAGCCACACGCCCCTCGGCCGCATCGGCCGGCCGGAGGACATCGCGAACGCCTACGCGTGGCTCGCGTCCGACCAGGCGAGCTTCGTCACGGGCCACTGCCTGTCGGTCGACGGCGGCGTCGTCGTCGGCACCTGACGCCTGGGGTCAGATCTTGAATCTTGAATCCGCCCGTCGCCGGGGGAGGTTCGCGTGAAGCCCGTCTACGTCGCCGCCTACCACCAGTCCGTCTTCGGCAAGCTCCTCGGCGCGACCGTGCCCGAGATCGTCGAGCGGGCCGTCCGCGGCACCTGCGCGGAGATCGGGATCGACCCGTCCGCCCTCGACGTCGCCTCGATCGGCGCGGCCTGCAACATCTCCCTGAACGAGCAGGGCCTCCTGTCCGGGCTCGTCGCCCAGGTCCCGGGGCTCGAGGGCAAGCCGATCGAGTCGGTCGAGAACGCCTGCGCCTCGGGCGGCCAGGCCGTCCTCTCAGTGGTCGCGAAGCTGCAGATGGGCATAGGCGACACCGGGATCGCCCTCGGCTACGAGAAGATGCGCGACGCCGAGGGGAAGATGGACGGCAAGCTCGTCGGCAAGGTCCTCGGCTACTTCTCCCACCCCGACGAGCGGCCGGGCAAGGTATTCGTCTTCCCGCACCTCTTCGCCGAGGTGATGGACGCCTACATGCAGGCCCACGGCGTCACCGAGGAGCACCTCGCGGCGATCGCGGTGCAGGAGTACCGGAACGCGCGCCACAACCCTTTCGCGCAGATGCGGAACGTCGACCTCACGGTGGACAAGGCCTGCGCGATCGAGGGCATCAACCGCTACGTGGCCGAGGGGCTGCGGCTCAAGACCTTCGATTGCTCGCAGATCACCGACGGATACGCCGGCCTCGTCCTCGCGACGGAGGCCGGCCTCGCCCGCCTCGGTCTCGACCGGAAGGACTGCGTGAGGCTCGCGGGCTGGGGCCAGGCCACCGACCCGCTGCGCAAGGAGGGCCGCGACGTCCTCCGCCCGCGCGGCGCCTACGCCGCGATGGACCGCTCCTACACCATGGCCGGCCTGACGGCGGCCGACGTGAACGTGGCCGAGCTCCACGACTGCTTCACCGTCATGGGGGCGATCGGCACCGAGGTGATCGGCAAGGCCCCTTACGGCGGCGGGGCCCGCTACTGGGCCGACGGCAAGGCCGCGCCCGACGGCGAGTGCGGCATCAACACCTCGGGCGGGCTCATCGCGAAGGGCCACCCGGTCGGCGCCACCGGCGTCGCGATGATCGGGTGGACGGCGTGGCAGCTCCTCGGCAAGGTCCCGAAGGAGCTGCAGGTCAGGGCGCCGCGCGCCGGCGCCACGTTCAACATCGGCGGTCCGATCTGCGCCTCCGTCTGCACGGTCCTTCGACCCGCGGACTGACGGCGCCGCGCGGAGCCTGCCCCGGGAGGGATTCATGCGTCCGCTTCTCGCCGGTGTCCTGCTCGTGACCGCCGTGGCCGGCGCCGCGCCGCCGGAGCCGACGCCCGGCGCCGCGCGCCTCGCCGCGATGACCGCCCGCTTCGAGCCGGTCGACCTCGCGGCCGACATCTCCGCCCTGCCCGCCAGCGAGCGGCGCGCCCTCGCGAAGATGATCGAGGCCGCGCGCGTCGTCGACGCCCTCTTCCTGCGCCAGGTCTGGGCCGGGAACGAGCCCCTCCTCCTCGAGCTGCTCGACGACACCTCGCCGCTCGGGCGCGAGCGCCTCTCGGCCTTCCTCCTCGACAAGGGGCCGTGGGCGCGGCTCGACCACGACGCTCCGTTCGTGCCCGGCGTGCCGTCGAAGCCCGAGGGCGCGAACTTCTACCCGGCGGGGGCGGCCAGGGCCGAGGTCGAGGCGTGGATGAAGAGCCCCGGACGCGCCGCGCGAGGCGGCGCAGGGCTTCTTCACCACCATTCGCCGCGGGGCGGACGGCCGGCTGCTCGCGGTGCCCTACAGCGTCGAGTACCAGGGCGAGCTCGCCCGCGCGGCCGAGCTGCTGCGCGAGGCGGCGGCGGCGACGGCCCAGCCGACGCTCAAGCGCTTTCTCGAGACGCGGGCGGCCGCGTTCCTCTCGAACGACTACTACGAGAGCGACGTCGCGTGGATGGAGCTCGACGCCTCGCTCGAGCCGACGATCGGGCCGTACGAGACGTACGAGGACGGCTGGTTCGGCTACAAGGCCGCGTTCGAGGCGTTCATCGCCGTCCGCGACGAGGCCGAGAGCCGCAAGCTCGCGACGCTCGGCGCCGAGCTGCAGGGCCTCGAGGACGCCCTGCCGATCGAGCCGTCCCTGCGCAACCCGAAGCTCGGCGCCCTCGCCCCGATACGGGTCGTCGACGTCGTCTTCTCGGCCGGCGACGGCAACCGCGGGGTCCAGACCGCCGCCTACAACCTGCCGAACGACGAGCGCGTGGTCGCGGCGAAGGGCAGCAAGCGCGTCATGCTCAAGAACACCCAGCGCGCGAAGTTCGAGAAGGTCCTCGTCCCGATCTCGAAGGTCGCCCTCGCGCCGGCCGACCGGGCGAACGTCGACTTCGACGCCTTCTTCACCCACATCCTGATGCACGAGCTGATGCACGGCCTCGGGCCGGGGAAGATCGTGAAGGATGGGAAGGAGACGACCGTGCGCCTCGAGCTCGCGGACACCTACGCCTCGATCGAGGAGGCGAAGGCCGACATCTCGGGCCTGTGGGCGCTGCAGCGCCTCGTCGACAAGGGCGTCCTCGACCGCTCGCTCGAGCGGACGATGTACACGACGTACCTCGCCTCCGCGTTCCGCTCCATCCGCTTCGGCCTCGGCGAGGCGCACGCCCGCGGGCAGGCGCTCCAGGTGAACCGCCTCCTCGACGCCGGGGCGTTCCGCGTCGCGGGGGACGGCACCTTCTCGGTCGACCCGGCGAAGGTGAAGGCCGCCGTCACCGGCCTCACCCGCGAGCTGATGACGCTCGAGGCCGCCGGCGACCGCGAGAAGGCCCGCGCCCTCCTCGCGGAGCAGGCCGTGGTCCGGCCCGAGACGCAGCGTGTCCTCGACCTCCTGAAGGACGTCCCGGTCGACGTGCGGCCGCGCTTCGTGACCGCCGAGGAGCTGACCAGACGGTGAGCGTCCTCTTCACGCCGCTGCGCCTTCGCGACCTGTCGCTGAAGAACCGTGTCTTCGTCTCGCCCATGTGCCAGTACTCGAGCGTCGACGGCTTCCCGAACGACTGGCACCTGGTGCACCTCGCGAGCCGCGCGGTGGGCGGCGCCGCGCTCGTCGTCGTCGAGGCGACGGCGGTCGTGCCGGAGGGCCGCATCACGCCCGCCGACGCCGGCCTGTGGAACGACGCGCAGGCCGAGGCGTGGGGCGCCGTCGCCCGGCTGGTGAAGAGCCGCGGCGCGGCGGCCGGCATCCAGCTCGCCCACGCCGGGCGCAAGGCCTCGACCGACGCGCCGTGGCGCGGGGGCCGGCCGGTCGGGCCGGCCGACGGCGGCTGGGAGGTCGTCGCCCCGAGCGCCCTGGCCTTCGCCGAGGGCTCGAAGACGCCGCGCGCGCTGGCGCGGGACGAGGTCGCGCTCCTTCCCGAGGCGTTCGCCGCGGCCGCCCGCCGCGCGCGAGACGCCGGCTTCGACGTGGTCGAGGTCCACATGGCCCACGGCTACCTCCTCCACCAGTTCCTCTCTCCGCTCGCGAACGCGCGCGACGACGAGTACGGCGGGCCGTTCGAGAACCGGGTGCGCCTCCCCCTCGAGGTCGTGCGCGCGGTGCGCGAGGCCTGGCCGCTGGAGCGCCCGCTCTTCGTGCGGATCTCCGCCACCGACTGGGCCGACGGGGGCTGGGACCTGCCGCAGTCGATCGTGCTGGCGCGGCGCCTGCGCGCCCTCGGCGTCGACCTCGTCGACTGCTCGAGCGGCGGCCTCGTGCCCCAGGCGAAGGTGCCGGTCGGCCCCGGCTATCAGGTGCCCTTCGCCGAGACGATCCGCCGCGAGGCGGGAGTGGCGACCGGCGCGGTCGGGCTCATCACCGACCCCGCCCAGGCGGAATCGATCGTCGCGTCCGGGCAGGCCGACGCGGTGCTCCTGGCCCGGGCGCTCCTGCGCGACCCCTACTGGCCGCTGCACGCGGCGAAGGCCCTCGGCGTCGACGTCCCCTGGCCGGACCAGTACCTGCGGGCGAAGGGCTAGGAGTCCCTCGCGGCGCGGGCCCGCCGCCGCGGGCCGAGCGAGGACCATAGCGCGAGCGTCGCCACGACGGCGTTCGCGACGACCACCGGCGCGGCCCGCAGTGCGACGCCGTACGCGATCCAGACGACCGCCGCCGCGCCCTGCACGAGGCGCAGCGAGCGCTCCTCGCGGCAGAAGTAGGACGCCGCAAACAGCGCGGTCGCCAGCCAGCCCACGAGCTCGAGCCCGCTCACGCCGGCACCGACCGCGCCGCGTCGCGGATGGTGAGGAAGTCGGTCCTGACCTTGCCCCACTCCTGGATCTCGAGGCCGTGCCGCGAGAAGACGCCTCGCACGCCGGCCGCGTCGCAGCCGGCGATGTCCTCGAGGATGGGCACGAGCACCGACAGAGCGTCGTCGGAGAGGATCGTCCGCCGCGCAATCGGCGCGATGAACGGGTTCTCCGAGACGGCGATCGTGTACCCGTCGAGGCGGTTCACGTGGAGCATCACGTGCACGTCGGAGCTGCCGTCGCCCACGTAGACGACGCGGTCGGCCGGCAGCTGCAGCGACTGCTGCAGCTCCGTGAGGGCCGCGACCTTGCCGTACCCGGCGGAGACGTGGCGCACGGCGCGGATCTCGCCCGTCTCCGGGTCGTAGTCGAGGCGCGTGGCGCGGATCCGCTCCGGCGGCACGAGGCCCGCGAGGGCCGACTGGACGACCTCCTCCGGGGCCGCGGAGACGACGTAGAAGCGGAAGCGGTGCCCGTCGATCCCGGACTCGAGGATCTCGACCAGCCGGCCGATGTTGCGCTTCAGGCGGATCCGCTTCCCGACCTCGACGAGGTGCTCGCGGCGCACGCGCCGGTACTCGGGGTCGTGGAGCAGCAGGTAGGCGAGCTCGCCGCCCTGCTGGACGAGGTTGATCCGGGCGAGCCCGCGCACCTTCTCCTCGAAGCCCGAGGTGCCGAGCAGCTCGGAGAGCGCGATGCCCGAATCGTTGAAGCTCAGCGTCTGGTCGAAGTCGCTCGCGAGGACGTAGTCCTTCGACACCTCCGCCCGTGCGTCGCCGGGGTTCCCCATGCCCGGAAGGTAGGCCTCCGAATGGCATTCGTCCAGCTCATTGTTTGAGTCACATCCATTAGCCATAGCGATGCGTGGCCCGGTCCGCTGCGAGAGCCGCGCCTTCGATGGCACACTCCGCCCCCGTGTCCGCCGTCCTCCTCGCCTTCCTCGGCGTCTTCCTGATCGGCCTCTCGAAGGCCGGCTTCGCGGCCGGGCTCGGGATGCTCTCGACTCCCCTCATGGCGCAGGCGCTGCCCGCGCGGGTGGCGATCGGCGTCGTCCTGCCGCTCCTGTGCTTCGCCGACCTCCTCACTCTCGGCGTCTACTGGAGGAAGTGGGACGCGCGGCTCGTCCTCTGGCCCCTCGTCGGCGCCCTCGGCGGCATCACCCTCGCCACCGCCTTCGTCACGACGATCAGCGAGCTCGCCCTCCGCCGCTCGATCGGCGGCATCGGGCTCGTCCTCACCGTGCTCCTCGTCGTGCGCAACCGCTTCCACCCGCACCACGTCTACCGCCCGGCGTGGTGGCACGGGCTCCTCGTCGGCGTGGCGGCCGGCGCGAGCTCGGCGATCGCCCATGCCGCCGGACCCGTCCTCGCGCTCTACCTCCTCGCCCAGCGGCTCGACAAGACGCGCTTCGTCGCGACGAACGGCCTCTTCTTCACCGTCAACAACCTCCTGAAGGTGCCGCCGTACGTCGCGACGGGGCTCCTCGACGCCGCGAGCCTCGCCCTGTCCCTGCGCTACGCGGCCGCGGTGCCCCTCGGCATCGCGGCCGGCTGGTGGGCGAACCGCCGCGTGCCCCAGCGCCACTTCGACGCGATCGTGGCCGGCCTCATGGTCCTGACCTCGCTCGAGCTCCTCCTCCGCTGACCGCCCCCCGGCCGGAGGGCTCCCCGCCTCCGGGCTATGATCGAGGCTCATGTCGAGGGAGGAGCGTCGATGCGCCACGCCGCCGCGATCGCCGTCGTGCTGGCCTTGAGCCTGCCGACCGCCGTGAGGGCTCAGGGGACCGAGGACAGCCGTCTCTGGCTCGAGCAGGTGACGGGCGAGAAGCCGCTCGCCTGGGCCCGGGCCCGCAACGCGGAGACCACGAAGGCCCTCGCCGAGACGGACGCCTTTCGCGCCCTCGAGGCGCGCCTCCTGTCGATCCTCGACTCGGACGCGCGGATCCCCTACGTCCAGAAGCTCGGGCCCTGGTACTACAACTTCTGGCGCGACGCGAAGAACCCGCGCGGCCTGTGGCGGCGCACGAGCCTCGAGGAGTACCGCCGGGAGCGCCCGCAGTGGGATGTCGTGATCGACCTCGACGCCCTCGCCGAGGCGGAGAAGGAGAACTGGGTCTGGCACGGCGCCGACTGCCTGAAGCCCGCGTACGAGCGCTGCCTCGTCTCCCTGTCGCGCGGCGGGGCCGACGCCGAAGTCGTCCGCGAGTTCGACCTCGCCGCGAAGGCGTGGGTCAAGGACGGCTTCTTCCTCCCCGAGGCGAAGAGCAGCGCGGCCTGGCTCGACCGCGACACCCTCTACGTCGGCACCGACTTCGGCCCCGGATCGATGACGACGTCGGGCTATCCGCGGATGGCCAAGGCCTGGAAGCGGGGCACGCCCCTCGCCGCCGCGGAGACGGTGTACGAGGGACAGCCGACCGACGTCTCGGTCGTGGCCGCGCGCGACCACACGAAGGGCTTCGAGCGCGACTACGTCTTCCGCGGGGTGACGTTCTTCTCGAACGAGATGTTCCTCCGCCGCGACGGGAAGCTCGTCAAGATCGACAAGCCCGACAGCGCGAACGCGAGCGCCTGGCGGGATCTCCTCCTCCTCGAGCTGCGCGACGACTGGTCGGTCGGGGGGAAGACGTACCGGGCGGGCTCGCTCCTCGCCGCGGACTTCGAAGGCTTCCTGAAGGGCGAGCGGAAGCTCGACGTGCTCTTCGAGCCGACCGAAAGAAAGTCCCTCGCCGGCTTCAGCCCGACCCGCCATCACATCCTCGTGAACGAGCTCGACAACGTGAGGAACCGCGTCTACGTCCTCACCCGGCGGGGCGCCGCCTGGTCCCGCGCGCCGCTGCCCGGCATGCCGGACTTCGGCACCGTCACCGCCACCGCCGTCGACGAGGAGGACTCCGACGACTACTTCATGACCGTGACGGACTACGTGACCCCGACGAGCCTCGCGATCGGCGCCGCGGGCCAGGAGGCGCCGGCCACGAAGCTGAAGCAGTTCCCCGCCTTCTTCGACGCGACCGGGCTCGAGGTCGGCCAGCACGAGGCGACGTCGAAGGACGGCACGCGGATCCCGTACTTCCAGGTGTCGCGCAAGGGGCTCGCTCTCGACGGGAAGAACCCGACCCTCCTCTACGGATACGGCGGCTTCGAGGTGCCGATGGTGCCCGGCTACAGCGGCGGGGTCGGCTCGGCGTGGCTCGAGAAGGGCGGCGTCTACGTCGTCGCCAACATCCGGGGCGGCGGCGAGTTCGGGCCCCGGTGGCACCAGGCCGCCCTCAAGGCCAACCGACCCCGCGCCTACGAGGACTTCGTCGCGGTGGCGGAGGACCTTCTCGCCCGCAAGGTCACCGGGACGCCCCACCTCGGCATCCAGGGCGGCAGCAACGGCGGCCTGCTGATGGGCAACATGCTCACGATGCGGCCGGACCTCTGGGGCGCCGTCGTGTGCCAGGTGCCGCTCCTCGACATGAAGCGGTACAACCACCTCCTCGCCGGCGCGAGCTGGATGGGGGAGTACGGCAACCCCGACGACCCGAAGGAGTGGGACTTCATCCGGACCTTCTCGCCGTACCAGAACTTCAAGGCCGGCGTGAAGTACCCGCCCACCCTCTTCATGACGTCGACCCGCGACGACCGCGTCCACCCCGGCCACGCGCGGAAGATGGCGGCCCAGATGCTCGAGGACGACCAGCCGGTCCTCTACTACGAGAACATCGAGGGCGGCCACGGCGGCGCGGCCAACAACAAGCAGACGGCCTTCATGAACGCGCTCGCCTACACGTTCCTCTGGTCGAAGCTGAAGTAAGGGCGAGGGAAAGGCGGCGGCGGCGCCGGCCCCGCCCGCTCAGGGCAGGGCGAGGCGCACCGCCGCCTCGAGCGTGGCGCGGTCCTGCGCGTTCACGAGCTGGCGGACGACCGTGCCCTTCGCGTCCACGACGAAGATCGTCGGGAAGACGGACACGCCGCCGTGCGCCTCGAGGACGGCCGGCGTCGCCTCCGCCATCGTGAACGCGAGGCCGTGGTCCGCCGCGTAGGCCCGCCGCTGCTCCTCGCCGTACGGCAGCTCGAGCGCGCGGTCGGCGTTCAGGCCGACGATGCTCAGGCCCTTCGCCGCGTAGGCGCGGTCGAGCTCCGCGAGCGCGGGGGCCGTCTTCAGGCACGGCGGGCAGCCCGTGAACCAGAAGTAGAGGACGTGCGGCTTCCCGGCGAGCTCGGCCGAGCGCAGGGGCCGTCCGTCGGCGGTGGTCGTCTCGAACGCCGGGGCGGCACGGCCCTCCCACCCCGAGATCGTGCGCTCGAGGGCCCGGCCGAACCGCGGGTGGGCGAGGACGGCCTCGACGTCCACCCGCGTGATCTCGCCCGTCCGCGCGTCGCGGTCGAAGAAGCGGGGCATCCGCGGGTCCGACTCCATGACGCGCAGCATCAGCTCCGTCTCGCCGGGGACGAGGAAGTGGAACTGCTCGCCGATCTCGGCGAGCGAGGGCGGCCGCCCGGTCGTCTTCTGCTGGCGCGCCGCGTAGAGCGGGATCCGGAAGAACGTGTCGAAGAGCCGGTCGAGCGCGGCGCGCTCGTCGGGAGCGGTGAAGACCGAGTTGTAGAGCTCCGAGACGACGACCGGCTCGCCCGGCCGGACGCGGGCCTTCAGGTACTCGACGACGCGGGCCTCGGCCGCGGGAGCCGGGGGCGCCGCGAGGAGAACGAGCAGGAGGAGGTTCAAGGACGGTCCTTTCGCGCCGGGGCGGCGTGTCTCGCCTCGATTCTAGCGTCGGCGGCCGGGCACCTTTGCATCCCGGGACCGATCGCGGCAGCATCGATCATGCGCGCGATCCCCGTCGTCGCTCTCCTCCTGGCTCTCGGCCCGCGGCCCGCCGCCGCGGCCGCCCCGACCCTCGTCGACCTCGCGGGCGACACCGCCCGTCCGGTCGTGGTCGACCGCGAGCCCGGCCAGTACCTCGGCCACCCCACCACGGTTCTCCTCGCCGACGGGCGGACGATCCTCTGCGTCTATCCGAAGGGCCACGGCAAGGGCGCGATCGTCTACAAGCGCAGCGTCGACGGCGGGAAGACGTGGTCGCCGCGGCTGCCGACGCCGGCGAGCTGGGCCACCTCGCTCGAGACGCCGACGATCCACCGCGCCACGGACCGCGCGGGCCGCGAGCGGCTCCTCCTCTTCTCGGGCCTCTACCCGATCCGCGAGGCCACGAGCGACGACCAGGGCGCGACGTGGTCGGAGCTCGAGCCGATCGGCGACTACGGCGGCATCGTGGCGATGGCCGCCCTCGTCCCGCTGCGGGACGGGACCCACCTCGCGATGTTCCACGACGACGGCCGCTTCTTCCGCGCGAGCGGCCGGGCCGACGGGATCTTCCGCCTTTACCAGGTGCGCTCAACGGACGGCGGGCGGAAGTGGCAGGCCCCTCAGGTCGTTTTCGCGTCCGGCGACGTGCACCTGTGCGAGCCCGGTCTCATCCGCTCGCCGGACGGCGCGACGCTCGCCGCGCTCCTCCGCGAGAACCGCCGCGTGAGGAACTCGCACGTCATGTTCTCGACCGACGAGGCCGTCACCTGGTCGCCGCCGCGCGAGATGCCGGAGTCGCTCACCGGCGACCGGCATGTCCTGCGCTACGCGAAGGACGGGCGCCTCGTGGCCACGTTCCGGGACATGGCGGCCGACAGCCCGACCCGCGGCGACTGGGTCGCCTGGGTCGGCACGTGGAGGGATCTCGTCGACGGTCGCCCGGGCGAGTACCGGATCCGCCTGATGAAGAACCACGAGGGAACGGACTGCGGCTACCCCGGCCTGGACCTGCTGCCGGACGGCACGTTCGTCGCGACGACGTACGGCCACTGGACGCCGGGTGAGCCGCCGTACGTCGTGAGCGTGCGCTTCACCCTCGACGAAACGGACGCGAAGGCCCGGACCGCCGCCGCCCGGACCGCCGCCGCGCGGACCGCCTCGCGCGACTGAGCCGCGCCGGCCGGAGCGGCCGGAGGCGTTCAACGCGCTGGACGGCAACCCTTTCCCGGGCCCGTGCGTCTTCCCGGCATGGGGAGACCGCGCCCGTGAAGCCTCTCGCTCTCGCCGCCGTCGGCCTCCTCTTCCTCGCCCCGGCCGCTCGCGCGGCGACGACCCTCGTGCAGCGCGACGGCCGCGCCGCGCTCGACCTCGCGCGCGCGGACGCGCCTCCGCGCGTCGACGGTCGCCTCGACGACCAGGCGTGGCAGGTGGCACCCCTCGACCTGCCGGAATGGGTCACGTACAACCCGGCCCCGGGCCAGCGGATCCCCCAGCGCACCGAGGTGCGCGTCGTCTACGACGACGCGGCGCTCTACTTCGCGTTCCACTGCGTGGACCCCGAGCCGTCGCGCGTTCGCGCGACCCTCGGCCGGCGCGATCAGCTCTTCAACGACGACTGGGTCGGCCTCAGCCTCGACGCGATCGGCAGCCGCCAGCAGACCTACGACCTCTTCGTGAACCCCCTCGGCGTGCAGGCCGATATCCTGAACACGGCGACCGCCGGCGAGACCCTCTCGCCCGACTGGGTGTGGGAGAGCGCGGGCCACGCGACCGCCGAGGGCTACGACGTCGAGATCCGCCTCCCGTGGAAGAGCATCCGCTTCACGAGCGGGGCGGACGTGCGGATGAACGTGATGTTCTGGCGGCGGGTCAGCCGCACCGGCACCTCGGCGTCGTGGCCCGAGCTGCCCCGGGACAAGCCCTTCTTCGAGAACCACGCGCCGATGCTCCTGCGGGACCTCCGCCGGCCGCTCGCGCTCGAGGTCGTGCCGAGCGCGACTTACGCGTGGAACCAGGACCGTGCGACCCCGGCCTCCTTCGCGAAGGCGGAGTCGGAGCCCCAGCTCGGGGCGAGCGTGAAGTACGGCGTCACGTCGACGGCCACCGTCGAGGCCACCGCCAACCCGGACTTCAGCCAGGTGGAGTCGGACGCCTTCCAGGTCGAAGTGAACCAGCGCTATCCGGTCTTCTACTCGGAGAAGCGGCCCTTCTTCATGGAGGGCCTCGGCACCTTCGAGCTCGCGGGGACCGGGGGCGACGGGAACATGCGGACGGCCGTCCACACGCGGAAGATCGTCGATCCCGTGTGGGGCGCGAAGAGCTCGGGGACGGCCGGACGCCTCTCCTTCGCGACCCTCGCCGCCGCCGACGAGGCGCCCGGCCGCGCGCTCGACGCCGACCCCCTCGTGCAGGGGAAGCGCCAGACGTTCCTCGTCGGCCGCGCGACGTGGGGCCTGGGCAACGGCAGCTACGTCGGGGCGATCGCCACGGACACCGAGCTCGCGGCGGGGCACAACCGCGTCCTCGGCGGCGACCTCTCGCTCAAGCGGGGCGCCCACAGCCTCAGCGGCACGTTCCTCGCATCGCGGTCCCTCTCGCCGGACGGGCGGGACGCCACGCGCGGCGTCGCGGCCCAGGCCTTCTACGTCTACGACACGAAGCGCTTCACCGCGGCGAGCCAGACCGAGCACTACGACCGCGACTTCCGGATGGACACCGCCTTCTACAACCAGACCGGGACGACCGCGAACTGGTCCTTCGCCCAGGTGAGCCTCTACCCCGACGAGAACACGCACGGCTGGATCAAGAAGGTGCAGCCCTTCGTCTTCACCCGCGTCGGGCGGGACCGGGTCCAGGGGGGCGACATCCGCCTCGGCCTCGTCGGCCTGCGGGCGAACTTCACCCGCCAGGCCTACTTCCGCATCGACACCTTCCGGGCGGTCGAGCCGTGGGCCGGGCACGAGTTCCGCACGCGGCAGACGCGGGTGATGACGGGCGGCCAGCTCCTGCGGTGGCTGAACCTGGAGGCCCGGGCCGAGCTCGGCCGCAGCGTCTACTACGACGCGGAGGAGCCCTTCGTCGGTCCGTCCTGGTCGCACTCCCTCGGCGTGACCGTGCAGCCGGGGGCGAGCTTCAGCCAGAACGTGTCCTGGGAACGCTACCAGCTCGACCGCGACGGAGGCGGGCGCGTCATCCGGGTCGACGTCCTCAACCTCCGGACGACCTACCAGTTCGACCGCCGCTTCGCGCTGCGCGGCATCGTGCGCTTCGACTCCGACGCGAAGCGGGTCCTGACCGACGTCCTCGCCTCCTTCGAGCCGGTGCCGGGCACCGTCGCCTACGCCGGATACGGCTCGCTCGTCGAGGAGCGCGCCTGGGACGGGAGCGGCTGGCTCCCCGGCCGGGGCGACTACCTCACGACCCGCCGCGGCCTCTTCTTCAAGGCCTCCTACGCCAAGCGCTTCTGATCGCCCGCGGGGGCGGCCCCGCGGGGGCGGGAGGCTAGATGTAGAAGAAGGCGATCGCGAGGACCGTGTAGATCGCGAGAAGCTGCGCTCCCTCGAACCAGTTCGTCCGTCCGTCGTTGGCGAGCTGCGCGACCGCCATCACCGAGAGCATCACCGCCGCCACCTCGAGGAGGGTGAACTCGAGGCCGAGGGGCCGGCCGATCAGATGGCCCGCGATGACGAGCACGGGCGCCACGAAGAGGGCGATCTGCATGGACGAGCCCATCGCGATGCCGAACGCGAGGTCCATCTTGTTCTTCGCCGCCATCAGCACCGCGGTCGAGTGCTCCGCGGCGTTGCCGATCACCGCGATCACGACGACGCCCATGAAGACCTTGCGCAGGCCCAGTGCCGAGCCGGCCTCGTGGATCGCGCCGACCAGGAACTCGCTCACGAAGCCGACGAGGACGGCCGCGGCGAGAAGCACCACGAGGCTCCGCGCGAGCGACCACGGCTTGCCGGCGGGCGCCTCGTCGGCCCTCTCGTGGCCCTCGGGCGGAGCGAAGAGCTGCTGGTGCGTCCACAGCGAGAAGAGCAGGCTCGCGACGTAGGTGAGGATCAGCACGATCGAGATGTCGAGGCTGATCGACTCGAGGTGCTCGGGCTCGCGGTGCTCCGTGACCGAGGCGTAGATGGCCGGGATCACGAGGGCGACCGTCGCCAGCACCATCATGCCGCTGCCCGTCTCGGCCGCCATCCGGCTGAAGCGCAGCTCCTTGTGCCGCAGCCCGCCCACGAACATCGCGAGCCCGAGGACCATCAGCATGTTGCCGAGGATGGAGCCGGTCAGCGAGGCCTTCACGATCTCCGTCTCGCCGGCGCGGAGGGCCATGAAGCCGATGATGAGCTCCGCCGCGTTGCCGAAGGTCGCGTTCAGGAGCCCGCCGATCGCCGGGCTCGAGTGGTGGGCGAGGTGCTCGGTCGCCTCGCCCATGAGGCCCGCCAGCGGGAGCACCGCCAGGCACGAGACGACGAAGACGGCCGTCGGCGAGGCGTGGGTGAGCCCGAGCCAGAAGCTCACCGGGACGAAGACCAGCATGACGTAGAGAACGGGCCGGGCGTTCATGGGCTCGTGGGTCTCCTTCCGGGACGGGCCGCCCCCGCCGGCGCGGCGGGTGTATTCTGCCCTCCTCGCGACTGTGCCGCACGGCGCCCGGTAGAATCGAAACCGGTGGCCTTCCGAAGCCTCACGACGCGGCTCATCTTCTGGACCGTTCTCGCGAGCGGCGCCGTCCTCGTGGCGACGCTCGTCGTCTCGAACGCCGTCGCGCGGGGCACCGCGTTCGAGGCCGCCGAGCAGCAGGCCGGCCAGACGGCCGAGCGCCTCGCCAACCGGGTCCGGGTCGTCCTCTCCGCGGTCGAGGAGTCGGCCGAGCTCCTCGCCGCCGCGCTCGAGACGCTCGAGCTCGAGCCGGGCGCCACCGAGAGCCTCCTCCGCCGCTTCGTCGCCAACGAGCAGGACATCTACGGCGCGGCCGCGGCCTACGCCCCGGGCGAGACACACGGCCGCGCGCGGTTCGCTCCGTACGTCTACGGCCGCTCCGAGCGGCCCGAGGAGCTGAAGGCCGTCGACCTCGGCGCCCCCGGCTACGACTACGTGAGGCGCGACTGGTACACGGTACCGGCCCGGGCCGGCCGCGCGGCGTGGTCGGAGCCCTACCTCGACACCGGCGCGAGCGACGCCGCCCTCGTCACGTACGCCGTGCCGTTCTTCCGCGGCGAGGGCCCGACCCGGCGGCTGCGCGGGATCGCGACGGCCGACGTCCGCCTCGACTGGCTGGACGCGATCGTCCGCGACGTGCGCCTCGGCCGCACCGGCCGCGCCGTCGTCCTCTCGGCGGAGGGGCGGATCCTCGCCCTCTCCCACGACCAGGGGTTCCTCGGAGCCCGCCGCCCGCTGGTCGAGCAGCTGCCGGCCGACCAGCGCCCGCAGCTCGAGCCGCTCGTCCGGCAGATCCTCTCGGGCCAGCGCGGCTTCCAGCCGATCGAGATCCAGGGTCGCCGCGGGCGGATGCTCTACCAGCCGATCGGGGCCGCCGGCTGGTCGCTCGGCGTCTTCTACCCGGAGGAGGAGCTCATGGCGGGTGTCGCCCGCCTGCGCGAGATCCAGGCCGCGCTCGGCCTCCTCGGCCTCCTCCTCCTCGCCCTCGTGGTCGTCCTGCTGTCGCGGCGGCTCACCGCGCCGCTGCGGCAGCTCGCCGACGCCGCCCGCGGCCTCGCGGCCAACCTCGAGGCCGACCTGCCGACACCGCGCGGCGCCGACGAGCTCGGCGCCCTCGCGAGCGCCTTCCGCGACATGCGCGACGCCCTGCGCCGCTACGTCCACGACCTCGAGGCGACGACCGCGGCGAAGCAGCGGCTCGAGGGCGAGCTGCAGGTGGCGCGGCGAATCCAGATGGACATGCTGCCGCACCCGACCGACGGGGGCCCGGCCGCCGGCTACGAGCTCGCCGCGGTTCTCGAGCCGGCGCGCGCGGTCGGCGGCGACCTGTACGACCACCGCCGCGTGGGCGATCGCGTCTTCTGGCTGGTGGCCGACGTCTCCGGAAAGGGCGTCGGGGCCGCCCTCTTCATGGCGCGGGCGAAGGCCCTCTTCGAGGCGTGGTCCGCCCGCCGCGGCGACCCGGCCGAGATCCTGGTCGAGGTCAACCGGGGCATCGTGCGCGAGAACGACGCCGGCATGTACGTGACCGTGGTCTGCGGCTGGCTCGACGTCCCGACCGGCGAGCTCACCTTCTCCTGCGCCGGTCACGAAGCGCCTCTGCGCCTCGCGCCGGGCACGGCGGCCGCGCCCCTCCCGGCCGAGGGCGGCCCCGTTCTCGGGCTGCTCGAAGACGTGGCCTTCCCGGTGAACGCCGTCCGCCTCGCGCCGGGTGAGGCGATCCTCGCCTACACCGACGGCGTCGGGGAGGCGTTCGACGAGGGCGGCGACCTGTTCGGCCCCGAACGGCTGCTGGCGGCGGTCGCCGGCGCCGCCTCGCCCTCGCCGGCCGACGTGAACGCCGCGGTGCGCTCGGCCGTCCGCGACTTCGCGGGGAGCGCGCCGCAGTCGGACGACATCACGATCCTGACCCTGCGCTACGGCGGCCCTCGCGCGGCCTGAGGCGGATCCGCCCCCGCGCGAGCGCCGGCGGCTAGATCCCGTTCACCGACGCGAGGTTCTCGTCCCCGAACGGCCACTCCTCCGGGCGGCGGAAGAGGAAGCCCTGCATCAGGTGGCAGCCGAGGTCGACGAGGACGTCGCGCTCCTCCGGCTGCTCGATGCCCTCGGCGATCGTCGACAGGCCGAGGTCGTGGCTCACCTGGATGAGAGAGCCCACGAGCTTCCGCTTGACCTGCTCCTCGTGGATCCCGCTGATGAGGCCGCGGTCGAGCTTCACGAACTCCGGCTCGAGGGCGGCGAAGCTCGTGAGCCCGGCGTAGCCCGCGCCGAGGTCGTCGACCGCGAGGCGGAAGCCGAGGTCGCGCAGGCGCGCGATCCGCTCGCGCACGTCGCCGATCGACTCGATGGAGCTGCGCTCCGTGATCTCGAGGACGATCTCGGAGGCGCACTCGGTGAGCGGCGCCTTGGGGTCGTAGAGGGCGAGGTCGAGCAGGTCGTCCGGGTGGAGGTTGACGAAGAAGACGGTGCCCTTCGTCTGTCCCGCCGCGTGGGCGACGCTCGCGCGGATGCGCCGGCCGAGCTCGCCGAGCCGGCCGAGCCGCTCGGCGAGCTCGAGGAACGCCTGCGGGCCGGCCACCGCCGGCTCCCGGGTGCGCAGGAGCGCCTCCCACGCGAAGACGGAGCCGTCGCGCGTGCGGACGATCGGCTGGTAGACCATGTGCAGCTGCGCGAGGGCGCGCCCGAAGACGGCCTCCAGCCCGGCCCGGTCGCCCATCGCCCGGGCGTCGCCGAGGTAGCGCAGCGCCTCGCGCTTCGCGGTGGCGAGCTGCTTGAGCCGCGCGGCGTTGCGGATCGAGCGGACCAGGTCGGCGGTGGCCACCGGCTTGAGGAGGTAGTGCAGCGCTCCCATCTCGACGGCCTGGACCGCGGTGTCGATGGACGGGCTCCCGGTGATGAGGAGGACCGGCAGGTCGAGGTCCTTCGCCCGCACCGAGCGCAGGAGGTCGACGCCGGTGAGGCCCGGCATGACGACGTCGCTGAGGACGACGTCGAAGGAGCCATGCTCGAGAGCGGCGAGGGCGCTCGTCCCGTCGACCGCGGTCTCGACGTCGAACCCGTTGTCGCGCAGCGTGTCGCCGTAGACCTCGAGCAGCCCGAGGTCGTCCTCGACGACGAGGACGCGGGCGTTCGTCGAGCGTTCGCTCGTCGCGGAGGGGGGACGCTCGGGCTGGTCTTCGTCGTGGGCCATGGATCCTCCGGCCGGCGCCCCGGCCGAGCTCGTCGGCCGTCGCCTCGAAAGTGTACTACTCGCGGCCCGGGCCGAGCGCGTCGCGGCCCGTCGCCGTCGGCCGCGCTAGCCGGCGCGGAACTTGAAGACGAAGGGCGACTCCTGGCTGCCGACCACGATGACGTCGTGGTCGCGCAGGGCCGTGCGGCCCCCCGTGCGGTCGCCGCCGACCAGACGGCCCTCGACGAGCGTGCCGCACGCGCTGGAGCGGTCCACGAGCGTGTGGCCCTCCGGCCCGTGCTCGATCTGGAAGTGCTCGCGCGAGACGTCGATGCCGTTGCGGCCCGCGTCGTCGAGGTAGACGTCGTTGATCCCCTGCGCGTCCGGACTCCGGCGCTCGGGGCGGTCCCGGGTGCCGCTGCCGCCCGGGCGGCGGCACTCGCGTCCGACGCGGAACGGGTAGCGGGCGACCTCGCACCGGTCCCCGCCGAGGGCCCGCCTCGCGGCGGGGGTGAGGGCGATCAGACAGGCAGGCACGATCGTGGGGTCCTTTCGACGGGGAGCGGGTCAGGCGGCATGGCGGGAGAGGGACGCGACGAGCGTTCCGAGCTCGCGGAGACGGACCGGCTTGGCGAGGTAGGCGCTCGCGCCCGCCGCCAGGCAGCGCTCGCGGTCTCCGGTCATCGCGAGCGCGGTGAGGGCCACGATCGGCACCGCGTCGAAGCCCGCGATCGCCCGGATGCGGCGCGTGGCCTCGAGCCCGTCGACCCGCGGCATCTGCACGTCCATGAGGATCACCGCCGGCCGGCGCTCGACCGCCAGCGCGACGGCCTGCTCGCCGTCGCGGGCGACGATCACGTCGAAGCCGACGCTGCGCAGGTAGTCGCCGAAGGTCTGGACGTTCGCCTCGCTGTCCTCGGCGAGGAGCACGAGCGGCCGGCGCTCCGTCGGCAGGGGCGTGTCGTCGCCGCCGGCGGCCGGGCCGGCGGGCGACGTCGGCAGGGCCGCGGGCGGCATCGGGGCCGGCGCGGTCGCCTCGCCGTGGCCGGCCGGAAGCCGCACGGTCACGCGCGTGCCCCGGCCGAGCTCGCTCTCGAGGCTCGCCCCGCCCCCGTGGAGCTGCGCGAGGCGCCTGACGAGCGCGAGGCCGAGGCCGGTGCCCGTCGCTTCGCGCGCGAGGCGGTTGTCGAGCTGGGTGAAGGGCTGAAAGAGCCGCGGCACGTCCTCGGGGGCGATGCCGACGCCCGTGTCCCAGACGGTGAAGCGGACCCAGTCCCCGTCGGTGGCCGCCTCGAGCCCGACCCGGCCGTCCCGCGGCGTGGACTTCACGGCGTTCGAGAGCAGGTTGACGAGCATCTGCTTGAGCCGCCGCGCGTCGGCCCGCAGGGCGAGCCCCGGAAGGACCGCGCTCTCGAGCGCGACGCCCTTCTTGAGGGCCGACTCCTTCACGAGGCGCAGGGCCGACTCGCAGACGGGCGCCGCCTCGAGCGCCGCGACGTCGATCGTCAGCTTTCCCGCCTCGATCTTCGAGACGTCGAGGACGTCGTTGATCAGCGACAGCAGGTGGCGGCCGCTCTCCTCGATCGTCTGCAGAGCCCGGGCCTGGCCCGCGCTCGGCGGGCCGTAGATACCCTCCTGGATCGCCTCGGCCAGCCCGAGGATCGCGTTGAGCGGCGTGCGCAGCTCGTGCGACATCGAGGCGAGGAACTCGTCCTTCATGCGGCTCGCCCGCCGGAGCTCGGCGTTCACCTCGCGCAGCTCGGCCGTGCGCTCGGCCACGCGCTCGGCGAGGGCGTTGCGCTCGGCCCGCAGCTCCGCCTCGGCCCGGGCGCGGCCGAGGAACTGGCCGACCGGCGCGTCGAGGCTCTCGAGGACCGCCGCGACGTCGGCGTCGGGCGTACGCCGCGCCGAGTTGAAAAGAGCGAGGTAGCCGAGCGTCTGCGACTCGCTCACCAGCGGCACGGCGACGCAGGTCGAGATGCCGCAGGCGAGCGCGCGCTCGACGACGACCCGGCCCCTCCCGGTCGCGAGCTCCGCGACGTCCTCGACCCAGGTCACGGCGTGGCCCGCGAGGCGCGGCGCGATCGGGCTCGCCTCGAGCGGCGTGTCCGCGCCGAGGGTGTCCGCGAAGCGCCGCGCCCGCTCGCTCCCGTCGTGCCACCGTCCGGCCGTGCACAGGACGTCGCGGGAGGAGTCGAAGGTGCGCAGGACGGCGACCTCGAAGCCGAGGCCGGTGCCGAGGACGGCGAGGAGCGCCTCGACGCCGGCCGCGGTGTCGGGGGCGTCGGCGACCGCGCGCCGCGCGTCCTGCTCGACCCGGTGGCGGGCGGCGAGCCGCTCGCGCTCGGCCTCCGCGTCGAACGCGGCGAGGGCGAGCCCGAGGCCGGCGACGAGCTCCTCGTAGAGCGCGACCTCCTCCTGGCCGAAGAAGCCCGCCTCGGCGGTGCCGACCGTGAGCGCGCCGGTGACGCGTTCCCCGGTGCGCAAGGGGAAGGCGGCGACGCTGCGCAGGCCCGCCTGCCGGTAGCGCTCGCGCCACGAGCCCGGCTCGGCCGCGCTGCCGTCGTCCTGGTAGACCGTCGTCTCCCCGCCCGCCGCGGCCCGCGTCGTCGGGCTGCCGGCGAAGACGCTCTCGCCGCGCGGGCCCTCCGGGTGGCTCGGGTCCATCCCGGCCGCGGCCACGATCCGTCCGCTCCCGTCCGCCTCGACGGTCGCGATCCACGCGAGCGTCGCCTCGCCCGCCTCCACGAAGATCGAGCACACCTCGTCGAGGAGCGGCTGGCGCGACCGCGCGCGGACGATGGCGGCCTGCACCCGGTAGAGGGTCGTGAGCGCGCGGTTCAGCCGCTGGATCTGCTCCTCGGCCCGGCGACGCTCGGAGATGTCGCGGACGATCGCGACGACCGCGTCCTCGCCGCCCCAGCGGGACACCCGGGCGCTCACCTCGACCGGGAACGCCGTCCCGTCGGCGTGGCGGTGCAGCGTCTCGAAGACGAGGCCTCGGGTCTCGACGATCCGGCGCAGGGCGGCCGCCGCGTCCGGCGCATGGCCCGGAGGGCGCAGGTCGACGGTCGTCAGGCCGAGCAGATCGGACTCGCTGCGGCCGTAGGTCTCCTGCGCGCGGCGGTTCGAGGCCACGATCCGCCCGTCGAGCGTCAGCACGAGGATGGGATCGTTGGCCTGGTCGAGCAGGACGGCGATCTGCGCGTTCCTCTCCGAGATCGACGACGACTGCGCCCGGCTCACGACGCCGACGAAGAGGAGGGCGGCGAGGCCGCCGGCCCCCAGAAGGGAGGCGTAGAGGATGGCGGAGCGGGCGAGCTCCGCCCGCAGCGGGGCGAGCGCCTCCGCCTCGTCGACCTTGACCACGAGACCCCAGGCGCCGCCGTTCAGCGACCGCGTCACCGCCAGCACCGGACGGCCGCGGTAGTCGACGTACTCTCCGAAACGCTCGACACCCGCGGCCGCCTCGGACGCGGGGCTCCGTGCGGGGTCGGCCGGTCGCCAGGGGGAGAGCGGGGCGATCCCGCCGGCGAGGGGCGAGAGGGGAACGGGGCCGCCCTCGGCCTGCGCGAAGAGCTCGGCCTCGCCGCTGCCGCCGCGCGCGGCGACCGCGCTCGCGAGGATCGGGTAGACCCACACCGTCGGATCCCGGGTGAGGAGGCACGCGCCGACTCTTCGACCGCCGGCGCCGCGCAGGGGCGCGACCGCGAATGCGACGACCGCTCCGTCCGCTCCGTGCGCGAAGCGGACGGCGGCCGTTCCGTCCGCGATCGCCCGCGTCGCCGCCTCCGGCCAGAAGCCGTCGGCCCCCCGTCCGGCGTGGGCGATGAGGTCGCCACGGGCGTCGAGGAGCGCGGCCGAGCGGTAGCCGAGCTGGCGAACCGCGACGGCGAGCTCGTCGGTGAGATGCGCCTCGGCGCGATCCGTGGGCCGTGCGGCGAGCCGGTCCTCGGCCGCGGCGAGCGCGCCGGGATTGGCGGCGATCGTGCGCGCCATGCCCACGTCGCCCGCGATCCACCTCCCGAGCGACAGCCGGCGGATCTCGGCCCGCGCGTCGAGCTCCTGCTCCCACCAGGCGAGGGTCGCGGCCCGGCGCGCCGGCCGATGGGCGAGGGCGAACCACAGGCCGCCCGCGGCGTAGGCGACCGCCAGTCCGCCGAGGATCGCCGCGATCCACCGCCGAGGCAGCCGCTCCGCGCCGCGCTCCGCCGTCGCGCCCACGTCAGCTCTCCCGGCCCGCGAGCGAGTCGACGAGGGCGCCGAGCTCGCCGAGCCGCACCGGCTTCGACAGGTAGGCGTCGGCGCCCGCTTCGAGGCAGCGCTCCTTGTCGCCCGGCATTGCGAGCGCCGTGAGCGCCACCACCGGCGTCCGCGCCGTCCCGGGGTTGGCGCGGATGCGGCGCGTCGCCGCCAGCCCGTCCACCCGGGGCATCTGCACGTCCATGAGGACGAGCGCCGGCCGCAGCTCGGCGGCCATCGCCGCGGCCGCCTCGCCGTCGCCCGCCACCGCGACGCGGTAGCCCCGGGCCTCCAGGTAGTCGCGGACCATCCGCACGTTCGCCTCGTTGTCCTCGGCGAGCAGCACGAGCGGCGGCTCGCCCGGCGCCCGCTCGTCCGCCTCCGGCGTCGGCTCGGCGCGCCGCGCGGCGACGCGGCCCAGGACCTCGGCGAGGTCTCCCCGCCGGATCGGCTTCGTCAGCGTGGCGAAGGCGCCGTAGCCGACGGCCCGGGCGTGGTCCTCCACGACCGAGGAGATCACCACCGGAATGGCGCGCGAGCGGCTGTCCGCCTTCAGCGCAGCGAGCACCTCCCAGCCGGACACGTCGGGCAGGAGCAGGTCGAGGAGGATCACGTCGGGCCGCCACTCGATCGCGGTCGGCAGGGCCGGCCGGCCGTGGTCGATCGTCACGGCCTCGTGGCCGGACTCCTCGAGGTACCGCGCGATCTGGGCCGCCGTCGCGGGCTCGTCCTCCACCACCAGGATGCGGCGCAGGGTGCGCCGCGCGGCCTCCGTGTCCGGTCGCGGCGCGCTCGGGCTCGTGGCGGCCCCGTGAGCCGGCAGGCGCACGCTCACGCGGGTGCCCTGGCCGGGCTCGCTCTCGAGAGAGACGCTGCCGCCGTGCAGCCCGGCGAGCCGCCGCACGAGGGCGAGGCCGAGGCCGGTGCCGGCGTGCTGGCGGGAGAGCCGGCTGTCGAGCTGCGTGAACGGCTGGAAGAGCCGCGGCAGGTCCTCCTTCGGGATGCCGATCCCCGTGTCCCAGACCTCGACCCTCACCCAGGCTTCCCCGTCCCGCCGCACCTCGAGGCCGACGCGCCCGCCCTCCGGGGTGAACTTGACCGCGTTCGACAGGAGGTTGACCACGATCTGCTTGAATCGCCGCGGGTCGACGTGCGCCTCGATCTCTTCCGGATCGATCGCCGTCTCGAGGGCGATGCGCTTCTGCTGCGCCGCTCCGCGCACGAGCCGCAGCGCCGCCTGGCACGCGGGGGCGAGCGGGCCGTCGGCCGTGTCGAGGACGAGCTTCCCCGCCTCGACCTTCGAGAGGTCGAGGATGTCGTTGATCAGCTCGAGCAGGTGCCTTCCGCTCTCCTCGACGGTATGCAGCGCCTCGCTCTGGCGGGGCTGGAGGGCGCCGTAGACGTTCTCCTGGAGCGCCTCCGACAGGCCGAGGATCGCGTTGAGCGGCGTCCGCAGCTCGTGCGACATCGACGCGAGGAACTCGTCCTTCATCTGGTTCGCGCGGGCGAGGGCCGCGTTCAGCCCCCGCAGCTCGAGCGTGCGTTCCGCGACGCGCTCGGCGAGGGAGTTGCGCTCGGCCTCGAGCTCCGCCTGCGCCCGCGCGCGGGCCAGGAACTCCCCGAGCGGCGCGGCGAGCCCCTCGAGGATCGCCGCCGCGTCGGGGTCGGGCCGGCCGCCGGAGCGGCTGAAGAGCTCGAGCGTCCCGAGCAGGTCGCCCCCGCTCGAGAGCGGCACCGCGGCGCTGCGGAGGAAGCGGCCGGCGAGCACGGCCTCGCCCCAGAGGTTCGCCATCTGCCGCGCGACGGCCGGCAGGTCCTCGGTCCAGACCGTCGCCGGCGACTCGGCGAAGCGCGCGAGGTGCGGGTGCGCCGCGATCGGGAGCGGCGGCCCGCAGGCCTCGGCGAGGCGGGCCGCCTCGGGCGAGCCGTCGTGCCACGCACCCGCGGTGTCGAACATCGTCTTCCCGGGGTCGACCACCTGCACGAGGCCCGCCTCGAAGCCCAGCCCTTCGCCGAGGATCCTGAGGACTGCCGGGGCGGCGTCCTCGACCCGCACGGCGACCGCCACGGCGCTGCGCACGTCGGACTCGACGCGTCGGAGCGACTCCCGGTGCCGGGCCTCGTTCTCGGCCCGCCGTCGCTCGGAGATGTCGCGGCTCACCCCGAGCATCGCGGTCGGCCGGTCCGCGTCGTCGGTCAGGAGGGTGGTCACCACCTCGGTCGGTATCACCGAGCTGTCGCGGTGGAGGTGGTCGTACTCCGCGGTCTGGGTCCGCGCCGAGGCGTCGCCCCGCGCGAGCGCCTCGATCCTCGCCCGCACGGACCCCGAGGCGCGGGCCCAGGACTCCGGGCTGAGCACGTCCTTGAGGCTCATCCCGAGAACGTCCTCGGGATTGAGGCCGCGCACCGCGCGCACCGAGGGGCTCACGTAGGTGAACCGCTGCGCGGCGAGGTCGTAGAGCCAGATGATGTCGCCCGTGTTCTCGGCGATGAGCCGGTAGCGCTCCTCGCTCTCGCGAAGGGCCTTGTCGGCCCGCTTCCTCTCGGTGATGTCCGTCCATACCGCCGACATGAAGGCCCGGTCGTGCAGGGCGAGCTGGCGGGCCCGCACGTGGGCGTCGCGCAGGGAGCCGTCCTTGTGGCGGTGCCGGGTCTCGAAGGTCGCCTGCCCGTGCTCGCGGATGGCCTCGATGTTCCGCCGGATCTGCTCGGGAGAGTGCTCGGCCTGGATGTCGCCGATGCCCATGCCCGCGAACTCCTCGCGCGTGTAGCCGAGCGAGCGGTGGGCCTCCTCGTTGAACTCCACGAACCGCCCGGTCGCGGGGTCGACGAGGGTCACGGCGTCGATCGACTGCGCGGCGATCGTCGAGAAGATCTCCTCCCGCGCGTGGAGGGCGGCCTCGGCTTTCTTGCGCGCCGTGACGTCGAGCCAGCAGCCGACGATCTCCGCCGGGCGCTCCGCGGTGGCGGGAACGAGGCGGAGCTCGTCCTGCATCCAGCGGTAGGTCCCGTCCCCGTGCCGGAAGCGGTACTCGCGTACGACCGGACGCTCGGCCGTGAGGGCGATCCCCGCCGCGAAGGCCTGCTCCCGGTCCTCGGGATGAAGGTTCTCCACCCAGAAGTCGGCGCGGCCGGTGAACCGGTCCGGCGCGTGGCCCAGGATGGAGGCCACGTTCTCGCTGACGAAGGTCGTCGTGTAGTCGCTCGCGCGGCAGGTGTAGAAGATGGCCGGGGTCGCCGAGACCAGGTAGCGCAGGCGCTCCTCGCTCTCGCGGCGGGCGGCCTCGGCCGCGCGCCGCTCCGCGTCGCGCGCGAGGACGTCGAGGGCGAACGAGAGGTCGCTCGCCGTCTCCTCGAGGAGAGAGACCTCGGCCTCCCGGAAGAAGTCCTCCTGCTCCGCGTACACCGTGAGAGCCCCGATCACGGCGTCGCGCACGCGCAGGGGAAACGCCGCCGAGGCGCGCAGGCGGCTCCGCCGGGCCTGCTCGAGCCACGGCGCCATCGCGGCGGACTCGAGGAGGCGGTTGTTGATCTGGGTCCGGCCCTCCCGGACGGCCGTGCCGGTGGGGCCGCGGCCCTCCGGCCGCGCGGCGTCGACGCACACCCGAATGCCGTCCAGGTACGCGGTCGCGCCGGCCGCTCCGCGAGCCACGAGCCAGCCGTCCTCTCCGGGCTCGCCGATCCACGCCAGCCGGAAGCCCGCGATCTCGACCACGATGCGGCAGACGGCGGCCTTCAGCTCCTCCGCGTTCCCGGCGCGCACGAGCGCCTCGTTGACCCGGCTGAGGGCGAGGTGCATCCGGTTCATCCGCTCGAGCTGCGCCGCCTGGGCCTTGCGCTCCGAGACGTCGCGGAGGATCGAGAAGCGGAGGAGCCTACCGCCCACCTCCACCGTCCGGGAGCTGACCTCCACCGGGAACGTCGAGCCGTCGCGCCGACGGTGCACGGTCTCGAACACGACGCCCTCGGCGTTCGCGCTCTGCGCGACCTCTCCCGCCATCCGCGGGAGGGTCTCGGGCGCCCGCAGGTCCGCGACCGTCAGGCGGAGGAGCTGCTCCCGGCTGTAGCCGTACATCGACCTCGCGCTTTCGTTCGCCTCGACGATCCGCAGGGAGTCGTCCACCAGCAGAATCCCGTCGTTCGCGTGGCGCATGCCGAGCGCGAGGCGCTCGTCGAGTGCGTGCTGCTGCTGCCTCCAGAGAAAGGCCACGGCGAGCACGCCGAGGGCGGCCACGAGCCCGACGGCGAAGGCCAGCTGGCGCACGTCGCGGACGAGCGGCCGGAAGGCCTCGACCGCTCCGACCTGGGTGACGACGATCCAACCGGTGCCGGGCACGGCGCGGGCGGCGGCGAGCACGGGGAGCCCCCGCTCGTCGCGGCCCATCGTCGAGCCCCGGCCGGCGCCCTTCACCGCCTCGACCAGAGCCACGCCGGAGCGCTCGGCCGGCAGCCGCAGCGACGGCATCCGCGGGCGGTGCCGCAGAGGGCTCAGGACGACGACCTCGCCGCCGTCCCGTCGGACGAGGGCGGTGTCTGCGCTGTCGCTCGGCATCGGCCATCCGGAGACGAGGGGGAACAACTGCTCGGCCGCGTTCACGCGGAGCCACACCGCTCCGGCGACGTGCCCGTCCGCGGCGGTCAACGGCGTGGCCACGTCCAGCCGGCCCGCAGTCGCTCCCTCCGCCGGGAGGTCCGACAGGACCACGTCCCGCCGCGCGATCGCGAGTCGCGCGGCCGTGGCGGCGCCCGCGTCCGGTCGCGCGCCGACGACCGGTTCGCCCGCCGCGTCCAGCAGGGCGACCGACTCGACTCCCTGGGCCGCGAGGACGCGGGCCGCTTCGGCGCGTTCGGCGGGCGTGCGCCGCGCACCGGCCGCCGCCGCGAGCGCAGGGACGACGCCGAGCGCGCTTGCCTGCGCGATCCGCTCGCGGCGCCACTCCGACACCTGCCGGCTCTTGCTCTCCGCCACGACCAGGAGGCGCGCGCCCGCATCCATGCGGCGGCGGTCGACCTGGCCCCGGAGGTACCACGCGCCGCCGCCGAACAGGGCCACGGCCAGCACGACGAGGCTCCCAGTGAGCTGTCGCCGAAGGCGGCGCTCCTGCGGCGTGACGGCCCGTCCCGGCGAGGCGCCGAACACGGCGCTCGCCGCCGCATCTCCGACTCCATGGGCCAGCGCCAGCGCACATCCCAGCAGCGCGAGGGCGGCCGCGGTCCACGGGGACATCGGCCGCATCGCCGTCACGAGCACCTCGTGGAGCCCGGCGGCGTACCCGAGCGCCATGGCGAGGGCGCCCAGGGTGGCCGCGAGAGCGAGTGCCCCGCCGGCTCGACGGGGGATGACTCTCGGCGGGCTCGCCGCCACGAGCGCGACGAGGCTGGCCGCGAGCAGGACGAGGGCGGCGGCCGTGGACGGGGCGGGTGAGGCGGCAGAGACGCGACCGAGGAGCGCCGCGGTGGCTCCGACCCCGATGGCGACGACACCGCAGGCGGCCCGGACGTATCCGCGCCGTCCGGCCGTCAGGGCCACCAAGGTCGCGAGGCCGAGCAGCGCCACGAGCGCGGCGGAAGGCGCCGACATCGGGCGCACGGCGCCGGCGTGCGTCAGCCGGGAGCCGCTCGTGGCGACCACCGCGACCCATCCGCCCGAGAGGGCCACGGCTGCGGCGGCGCACACTACGCTGCCCCGCCTGGTCACTGCCTCCAAGTAGCTTGCCGGTCTTGGCACGGAGCCGGCCTCCTGTCGTGCCGGATCATGATACTCCCGAGGCAGAAACGATGCTGACTGCCTCCATGAGCCGTAGTAATAATCCGCTCGCCGTTACTCCTTCCGCATGAACGCTTGCAAGCCAGTCAGTGTCCGGGGCTATAGTGGACCGACGGTCGGTCGGAGGCCTCCTTGTCCAGCCGGCGTGTGCTCTCTCTCGCCGTCGCCCCGCTCGTGGCCTCGCCTCTTCTGGCTGCGGCCGCGGGCTGCGGCCGCGTGGCGGCCGGCGCTCCGCCGGGCCGCGGCGAGGCGCGGGTCGTCACGCGTGCGGTCGAGGACGTCTTCCTCCTGAGCGGAGAGCTGCGCTCGGTGCGCTCGGTCTCGCTCATCACGCCGCGGGGCGAGGGCGAGCTGCAGATCCGCTGGATGGCGGACGACGGGGCCGAGATCCCGGAGGGCGGGCGCGTGGCCGAGTTCGACGCCGCCCGCCTCATCCAGACGATCGAGGAGCGGCGGCTGCGGCTGCGGCAGGCCGAGAACGACCGCGAGAGCCGCGAGCGGCAGGCCGCGGCGGAGACGGAGCGGAAGCGCGTCGCGGTCGAGAAGGCCGAGGTCGAGTCCGAGAAGGCCCGCATCGACGCCGTCGTCCCCCGCGAGCTGCGGCCGGCGGTCGAGTGGGCGCGCTACCAGGCGACGTGGCACGAGAAGCAGGCGGCGCTCGAGAAGGCTCGCCTCGAGCGCGAGGCGTACGTCGTGTCCTCCCGGTCCGACATCGCCGCCGCCCGCGCCGTCGAGGAGAAGGCGCGGCGGGAGGTCGCGGCGGCCGAGAAGTCGCTCGGCAGCATGTCGCTCCTCGCCCCGCGCGCGGGCATCTTCCTCGTCGGCAACTTCTGGCAGTGGGGGCCCGAGGGCCCGCGGAAGCTCCAGCCGGGCGACACGGTGTGGCCGGGCTACCCGATCGGCTCGATGCCCGACCCGACCGAGATGGAGGTCCAGGCCGCCCTCGCCCACGCCGACCACGGCCGCATCGCTCCGACGATGCCCGTGCGCTGCGTCCTCGACACGTACCCCGATCGGGTGTTCGCGGGAGAGGTCGAGGAGATCGGGTCGGTCGCGGTCGAGAGCGGCGGCCGCGGCTTCTTCGCCTCGTCCACGAGGCCGGGCTTCGCGGTGCGGGTCTCGCTCGCGAAGACGGACCCGCTCATGCGCCCCGGGCTCTCGGTCCGCGTCGAGGTGGTGCGGCGGAGCTGGCCGCGGGCGCTCAGCGTCCCGCGGGGCGCGGTCCGCTTCGAGAAGGCGGGCCCGCTCGTGCGGCGGCCGGGCGGGGGCGAGACGAGCGTGCGGCTCGCCGCCTGCACGCCGGTCGAGTGCGTCGTCGAGTCCGGCCTCGCGGAGGGCGACCGTGTCGCGCTCGACTGACCTCCGCGCGGCCCTCCGCCGCGCGTGGCCCGCGCTCGTCCTCGCCGCCGCCGCGCTCGTCTTCCTCGCGCTGCGCTCGCCCGGGGGCCCGCCCGGCGCGCCGCCCGTCGAGGTGAAGAAGGCCGACCTCGTCCTCTCGGTCGACATCGAGGGCGAGCTCGCGGCGGTGCGCTCCACCGAGATCGGCGTCCCGCCCGTCTCCGAGGTCGACTTCAAGATCGCCTTCCTCGCCCCCGAGGGGAGTGCCGTGAAGAAGGGCGAGAGCGTGCTGCGCCTCGACACCGAGGCCGTCGAGCGGCAGCTCGCCGAGAAGCGCGCCGAGCTCGCCGAGGCGGAGAAGAAGCTCGAGCAGAAGCAGATCGACCTCGGGATGAAGCTCCTGGACCTCGATCAGCAGAAGGCCCAGGCGCAGGCCGACCTCGGCCGCGCGGCGCTCAAGGCCGACGTTCCGCCCGAGGTCCAGCAGCGCATCGAGCTCGAGAAGGCGCGGCTCGACAAGCAGGGGCGCGAGCGGGACCTGCAGAACCTCGAGGCGGAGGGGCGCGTCACCCGGGCGCTCACCGACGCGGAGCTCCGCTCGCTGTCCCAGCAGCGCGACCGCGCGCGGGGACGGGTCGAGGCCCTCGTCGACACGATCGAGCGGATGAACATCCGCGCGCCGCAGGACGGGATCGTCGTCTACCGCACGAACTGGCGCGACGAGAAGAAGAAGGTGGGCGACTCCGTCTGGTTCGGCGAGGTCGTGCTCTCCCTGCCCGACCTCACCGAGATGAAGGGCGACGGCTTCGTCGACGAGGCCGACGGGGGGCCGGTCGTCGAGGGCCAGCCTGTCACCGTCCGGCTCGAGGCCCGGCCGGACTTCGACCTCGAGGGCCGGGTCGCGCGCATCGGCCGCACCGTGCGCCAGCGGTCGTGGCGCACGCCGCTCAAGGGCTTCCGCGTCGAGCTGGCCCTCGAGAAGACCGACCCCACCTTCATGCGTCCCGCGATGCGCTTCCGCGGCGAGATCGAGACGGGGCGCATCCACGGCGTCCTGCTCGTCCCGCGCGACGCGGTCTTTCTCCGCGACGGAGGCCCGGTCGCCTGGGTCCGCGGGCTCACGGGCTGGCGGGAGGCCGAGCTGAAGCTCGGCCGGGGCAACCGCACGCAGGTCGAGGTCGTCTCCGGCCTCGCCGAGGGGGACCGCGTGAGCCCGGTCGACCTCGCGGCCGCGGCCGACGAGCGGCCCGACGGGCCGGGCGGAGCGGCGGGCCGGTGAGCGCGCCCTGGCGCGCCGCGCGCGGCCGGCGCCTCCTCCTCGTGACCGCGGTCGCTCTCGCCGTCCTCGGCCTCGCCGGGGCCCGGCTCGTCCGTTCGCTGGAGGCCGACCCGGTCGCGACCGTCGAGGTGAAGCCGGGCCGCTTCGTCCGCGAGGTCGAGGCCCGCGGCTCGCTGAAGGCGGTGAAGGCGACGCCCGTCGTCGTGCCGCCCGAGTCCGGCCGGCCGCAGAAGGTCGCGTGGCTGGCGAAGGACGGCGCGGCCCTGCGCGCGGGGGAGGCGATCGTCGAGTTCGACCCGTACGACGCCGAGCGCGAGGCGGCCGACGGCCAGGCCGACCTCACCGCGGCCAAGGCGAAGATCGAGCGGGCGAAGGCCGAGGGAGACAAGAACGAGAAGTCGCTCGGCCTCGACCGCGACGTGGCCCGGCAGGAGCTCGACCGCGCCTCGACCTTCCAGCTCACGGACGAGGGGCTCTACTCGCGCCACCAGATCATCGAGTCCCGCCTCGACAAGGACCTCTTCGCGGCGCGGGCCGACGTCGCGGGACGCAAGCTCGCGGCGAGCGGGAAGCTCTCCTCGGCCGACCGCGCGCTCGGGGAGATCGAGGCGGGCAAGGCGCGGCTCAAGGTCGAGATCGCGGAGAAGGGCCTGCGCTCGCTGAAGATCGCCGCTCCCCACGACGGGCTCCTCGTCCTCCAGCGGAACTGGCGGGGCGAGACGGCCTTCGTCGGCGACACCCTCTGGCCCGGCCAGAAGCTCGCCGAGCTGCCGGACCTCTCCCGGCTCGAGGCCACCGTCTTCGTCCTCGAGGCCGACGGCGCGGGCCTCAAGCCGGGCCTCGTGGCCCGGCTCGCCATCGACGGCCGGCCCGGCGAGGAGCACGAGGCGACGGTGACGAAGGTGGAGCCGCTCGCCAAGACCCGCGAGCAGTCGCCCGTGAAGTACTTCGAGGCGACGCTCTCGCTCGCGAAGACCGACCCCTCCTTCATGAAGCCGGGGCAGAAGGTGCGGGCCGTCGTCCGCCTCGAGGAGGCCGACGGCGTTCTCACGATCCCGCGGGGGGCCGTGTTCGAGAAGGACGGCCGCCGCGTCGTCTACCGCCGCGGCGGCGGCGGCTTCGAGCCGGTCGAGGTCGCGATCGGCCGGCAGAGCATCTCGCGCCTCGTGGTGGACAAGGGCCTCGCCGCGGGCGACGTCGTCGCCCTGCGCGACCCCACCGTGCGCCGGCCGCTCGCCGCGAGCGCGCCCTCCTCCCCGGAGTCCGGGCGGTGATCGACCCGCGCGAGGCGGCGGCGTCCGGCTTCGAGAGCCTGCGCCACCACGCGCTGCGCTCCTTCCTCGCCATGCTCGGGATCATCTTCGGCGTCGGCGCGGTCATCGCCATGCTGTCGATCGGGGCCGGCGCGGAGCGCCAGGCCCTCGACATCATCGACGCGATGGGCCTGCGCAACGTCGTCGTGAAGGACAAGCGGTTCGACCGCGACAACGAGCTGCAGGAGATCCGCCGAAAGTCGGCCGGGCTGTCTTCGCGCGACGCCCACGCCATCCGCGAGGCGGTCCCGGGCGTCGAGCGCGTCGTCGAAAAGATCGAGGTCGAGGCCTGGAAGGTCCTCTCTCCGACGGGCTCGGCGAAGCCGCGCGTCCTGGGCGTGTCCTCGGACTACCCCCGGCTCGTGAAGACCGAGCTGCGCGAGGGCCGCTTCTTCGACCGCTACGACGAGGAGACCCACGCCGCGGTGTGCGTGATCGGGGAGAAGGTCCGCCGCGACCTCTTCGGCTTCGGGCCCGCCATGGGCCGCCCCCTCAAGGTCAACGACCAGTGGCTGACGGTCGTCGGCGTCCTCGCCGGCGGCGGCGCCAAGCGAGAGATCCAGGGTGTCGCCGTCGAGGGCACGGCGAACGACGTCTACCTGCCCGCGACCACCGCCGAGGCCCGCTTCGGCCGGGCCCCGCTGAAGTCGCCCCTCGACGAGCTCGTCATCTCGATGACGACGGGCACGCCGGTGCAGGAGTCGGCCGCGGTCGTGAGCACCCTCCTCGACCGCCTCCACGGCGGCGCCGCCGACTTCACCCTGACCGTGCCGGAGGCCCTCCTCGAGCAGAGCCGCCGCACGCAGAGGCTCTTCGACGTCGTGATGGGCGCCATCGCCGGCATCTCCCTCCTCGTGGGCGGCATCGGGATCATGAACATCATGCTCGCCACCGTCCTCGAGCGAACCCGGGAGATCGGGGTCCGCCGCGCGATGGGAGCGCGCCAGGTCGACATCCGGAACCAGTTCGTCCTCGAGTCGTTCGCGATCACGGTGACGGGCGGCCTCCTCGGCATCGCGATGGGCCTCGCGATCGCGAAGGGCGTCGCCGCCTACGCGGGGTGGAAGACGATCGTCACGGCCTGGTCGATCGTCCTCTCGGTCGGCGTCTCGGTGGCGGTCGGCCTCGTGTTCGGGATCTACCCGGCGATGCGCGCGGCCCGGCTCGACCCGGTCGAGGCCCTCCGCTACGAGTAGAATCCCTCCCCTCGGAGGGTCCATGGCCTCGAACGGTCCCGCGGAAGCCCCCGCGCGCCCCGGCCTCGCGCGCGTCCTCGGCCTGTGGTCGCTCGTCGTCTACGGCATCGTCCTCATCCAGCCGACGGCGCCCATGTCCCCGTTCGGCGTCGTGAGCGCGAAGGCGGAAGGCCACGTCGTCACGACGATCCTCGTCGGCATGGTGGCGATGCTCTTCACCGCCATCAGCTACGGCCGCATGGCCGCCGTCTACCCGAGCGCCGGCTCCGCCTACGCCTACGTCGGCCACACGATCCACCCCGCCCTCGGCTACGCGACGGGCTGGAGCATGCTGTTCGACTACGTGATGAACCCGATCATCTGCGTGATCTGGTGCTCGAAGGCCGCGCAGAACTTCCTGCCCCTCCCGTTCTGGGCGTGGGCCGTCTTCTTCGTCGCCCTCTTCACCTTCCTGAACCTGCAGGGAGTGAAGACCTCCGCCCGCACGAACGCGGCGATCGCCCTCGGCCTCTGCGTCGTCGTCGTCCTGTACCTCGCCTACGCGTTCCGCTACCTCGCGGGCATGACCCTCGACGCCGCGGCCCTCGGCCGGCCCTTCTACGACCCGGCCACCTTCTCCTGGGGCAAGGTCTCGACCGGCACGAGCCTCGCCGTCCTCACCTACATCGGCTTCGACGGCATCTCCACCCTCTCGGAGGAGGCGAAGAACCCGCGGCGCAACATCCTGCTCGCGACGGTGATCGTCTGCCTCTTCACCGGCGTCGTGGGCAGCGTCCTCGTCTACACCGCGCAGCTCATCTGGCCGGACTTCACGAGCTACCCCGACGTCGACACCGCGTTCGTGCACGTCGCGAGCCGCGCCGGCGGCCCGGTGCTGTTCGCGATCCTGAACGGCTCGCTCCTCGTCGCCAACATGGGCTCCGGCATGGGCGCCCACCTCGGCGCGAGCCGTCTCCTCTTCGGCATGGGCCGCGACGACGCCATCCCGCGCCGCTTCTTCGGCGTCGTGAACCCCCGCACCCGCGTCCCGGCCAACAACGTCCTCCTCGTGGCCGCGCTGACGCTCGCCGGCGCCTTCACCGTGAGCTACGGCCTCGGGGCGGAGCTGCTGAACTTCGGCGCCTTCATCGCCTTCATGGGCGTCAACCTCTCGGCCCTCGTCCACTACTGGTGGCGTGGCGAACGCCGCCGGCTCGTCGACCTCGTGCCGCCCCTCCTCGGCTTCCTGATCTGCGCCTACCTGTGGTGGAGCCTCAGCCTCCCCGCCCGCATCGCCGGCTTCGCCTGGCTCCTGACCGGCATCGCCTACGGGGCGTGGAAGACGAGAGGGTTCAAGCGGGCGATCGAGTTCCGCGAGGCGGGGGACTGACGGCGGGCTCGCCCTCGTTCTGGCCGACAACATGATTGGTACGGTCGTTTCGTGCGAATCTGGGGAGAGGTGCCCCGGATGATGTTCACGTCGCGCAAGGCACGTACGATCTCGTCCCAGGAGGCGCTGCCCGGCCGGCTGGAACGCCTGGCCGTGCCCCGCTTCCACTTCGTGAACGGCGCTCCGCTCGAGCCGCCGTTCCCCGAAGGCGTCGCTCTCGCACTCTTCGGCATGGGCTGCTTCTGGGGCGCCGAGCGCAGGCTGTGGCAGACGCCCGGCGTCTTCTCGACGTCCGTCGGCTACGCGGGCGGCTTCACCCCCAACCCCACCTACGAGGAGGTCTGCTCGGGGCTCACGGGGCACGCGGAGGTGGTGCGCGTCGTCTTCTTCCCCGCGAGGGTCGACTACGACGCGCTGCTGCGCGTCTTCTGGGAGGGCCACGACCCCACGCAGGGCATGAGGCAGGGGAACGACGCGGGCACGCAGTACCGCTCGGCGATCTACACGTACGGAGAGGACCAGGCGCGCCGCGCCCCGGCGTCGCGCGACGCCTACCAGGCGGCCCTCGACGCCGTCGGCCTCGAAGCGATCACGACGGAGATCCGCGAGGCGCCGGAGTTCTACTACGCCGAGGAGTACCACCAGCAGTACCTCGGCAAGAACCCGAACGGCTACTGCGGGCTCGGCGGCACCGGCGTCGCGTGCCCCGTCGGGCTCGGGCCGAGGGCCTGAGAGAGCCGAGCGGGGGCCGCTCTCCTTTCTTCTTGAATCGGGCGCGGGCGGTCGGCTACCTTGGCGCCGCGACGCGTCCGGACGGGTCCCCGGGCGGCGGGAGGGCGGCCTTGAGAGTCCTCGTCATCGACGTCGGCGGCAACAACGTCAAGCTGCTCGTCACCGGCCAGCGCGAGCCGCGCAAGGTGCCGTCGGGCCCGACGCTCTCGGCCGCGCGCATGGCCGCGCTCGTGCGCCGGGCCGTCGCCGACTGGCCGTACGACGCCGTGTCGATCGGCTTCCCCGGGCCCGTCCGGCACGGGCGGCCCGCGAAGGAGCCGGTGAACCTCGGACGTGGCTGGGTGCGCTTCGACTACGCGAAGGCGTTCGGGCGGCCCGTGCGCATCGTGAACGACGCCGTGATGCAGGCCCTCGGCAGCTACCGGGGCGGGCGGATGCTCTTCATCGGCCTCGGCACGGGCCTCGGCGCCGCGCTCGTCGTCGAAGGCCACCAGCAGCCGCTCGAGATCGCCCACCTGCCCTACCGCAGCGGCAAGACCTACGAGGAGCTCCTCGGCAAGCGCGCGCAGGACCGGATGGGGAAGAAGCGGTGGCGTCGGATGGTCACCGAGATCGTCCCGCGGCTCCACGACGCCTTCCAGGTCGACGAGGTCGTGATCGGCGGGGGCAACGCGAAGCAGATCAAGGACCTGCCGCGCGGGGCCCGCCTCGGCGACAACGCGAACGCCTTCGCCGGCGGCTTCCGCCTGTGGGAGGCCGCCACCGAGGGGCGCCGGCGCGCGGCGCTCGCGGTCCCCGCGCCGCCGGCTCGCCGCGTGCGGGCGAAGGCGGCGGTCCGGCCGCGCCGTCGCGCCGGGCGGGCGCGCGCCGCGGCGTAGGCCGGGTCCGCGCCGGCGTCAGGCCCCGGCCGCCTCTCCCCGGCCGCCCGGGAAGAGGCCGCGCAGCCGCGACCACCACGGGCTCGTGGCCCAGTCGTCGAAGATGCTGTAGGCCACGGGC
>WBZP01000280.1_pt1 | contig 70578 bp, 73 predicted proteins | sample 5204301 | NCBI WGS metagenome assembly WBZP01 (sample SAMN12412401, study PRJNA552823) | activated sludge metagenome | isolation source: activated sludge from nitrification reactor of wastewater treatment plant... | place: USA: Pennsylvania | collected 2017 | reverse complement strand
ACAACGCAAGCATTATTTGTGGTGCGCAATCAAAACATAACACGTCAGTCCACCGGACCGTCGCTAACGCTCCGGCCGGTGACTTGGGCGTTGGGCCTCAAAGAGCTAGTCCATGTCCTCGTCACCAACAGTCGCTATCTTCACGCCTGACAATGAGCCATATCTCGGACGGCCGCTGCTCCTACTTTTTGACCGCACCATCTCCAAGTCTATGGCGGCACATCGCCAGCTTGCGGCACGAACCTTCGCAACCGACTTGACGGCTATACAGATTGCTACCGTTGAGATAATTCCTCAGGGCATAAGTATTGCGCTGAGTATGCGAGAACTCATACGTCAGGCATACCTATTCTCAGCGGGCATTCTTATGCGGCCGCTAATCGAGAGAACGGGCATGATCTATCACCTTCATACCAACCCTGCTGCAATTGAGGCTTGGAATAATGGCTGGCCTCGAAAGTCGCAACCGTCCTTCGACAATCTTTTGGATTTGGTTATGGGGCCAGGATCCGATGAGGAACGCGAAGCCGCAAGAACCGTACTGCACAAGTTGGTTCATAGTGACCCCCTCTCTGCTAGCTTCAATGCCACAGTTCGGTCAGATGGCCTTCGCGCCTCCGCTTCGGGAAAGGAGCTTAATGAACCGATGAAGGCTGACACAATTGCCGCGCTTGCGACGAACTGTCTGGATAAACTGACCAACATATCTATTGAGCTTCTTGGTGCACCAAGCGAGAACCTCCATTGAGGCCCAACCCATCATTCCACCGGACCTGTCGCGGCAAGCCGCGCCAGGCCGGTGAATTCAGACGTTGGGCGTCAGGGCCCTCGGTCGCGGAAATGCCCCACGAATGAATGCGTCCCTTCGCGTTTCTCGGAACACCGGAATGAGTTACCCCGAGCGCATCTGGGTTGGCCAGAACTACGAGTCCTTGCGCGTTCTCGTTTTGGGCGAGTCGTGGTACGGGGACTACGAAGGTGACCTCGTCACCGACGCCGGCTACATCGCGGCCTACTTGGCGAACAAGCAGCCCGATCGCATGTACACCAAGATGGCCAACGCAACGGGCCTTGGAAAGAAGAAGTTTTGGGACTCGGTCGCCTTCACAAACTTCGTTCAGAGAGTGGGAGCCACGCTTGATTGCCGGCCAACGTCTCAGCAGTACCTCGATGCACAAGATAGGCTGCGCCGTCTCCTGTCTGAGCTTGTGCCCAAGGGTGTCTGGATTCTTGGCACCGAGCAAGGTGCGTACTCCGAGCCAGTTGTCCGAGCGGCCGGAATTGCATGCACAGTCTCCCCTCATCCAACTCGGCGTGGAGTTACCAACGCCTGGCTGGGTGAGGGCTGGTGTAAGCTCATGGCAACGCTGCAGGCTGATCCGCGGTCGCATGCATGCACTGACGCCCAACCCGGCGATGCAGCCGACCGGCAACAGCCGGCTTCGCCGCCCGTTGCTGGCGGCTGATCGCTGTCGTTGGGCCTCACCATGAGCGCGCTTTGCGACGTTTGACGTAACTACGGCATTGCCGTATATTTGAGCCCATGTTCACGGTTATCGAAACCCCTACCTTCGTGCGCCTCGCCAGCGATTGCTGGAACGATGAAGATCGAAACACCTTTACTACCTTCATCGCCGGAAACCCAGATGCTGGGGATGTTGTTCCCGGATCGGGAGGTGTAAGGAAAGCCCGCTGGGGTAGCACTGGTCGTGGCAAGCGTGGCGGGGTGCGAGTCATTTACTTCAACCGTCTCGCCAATGGAGAAATCTGGTTGCTACTGGTCTACGGAAAGTCCGTGCGCGAAAACATCCCGGCGCATGTACTTCGCCAAATCAAAGAGGAGATCGAGAATGCCTAAAGCCAAACAAAAGCCTGTCGGCCGTCGGCCAACAATTGACCTTGGCGCTGAACTGCTAACGTCGGTGCGCGAAATGAAGGCCGGTATCCGTGCGCGTGTTCATCGTCCCGAGATATCGGCAATTGCTCACGCCCGCCTGGTGTCAGGGCTTTCTCAAACCGCCTTCGCAGCACTGCTTGGCGTTTCTGTGCGCACGCTCCAAGACTGGGAACAAGGTCGCCGCGAACCATCAGGCGCGGCAAAGACCCTTTTCCGGGTCGCCGAACGCCATCCCGAGGTCTTGCAAGAGCTCGCTGCGTAAAGTGGTGCGGCCCAACCCGGCGGTCGACCCCGTTCGCTTCGCTCTCTGGGCGCTGCGCGATGAAGCCGCGCAGCGCCGGTCACCTCTACGCTATGCGTCTCGTTGATTCCGCCAGGAGTATGGTTGCGGTTATTCGTGCACGGGCCGCTATGGTCCGTGCCAATCGGTTGTTGGCACGCGGAAATCTGGAGGGTGCCCTGGCACAAGCCCAAGGTGGCCTGGATGTTCTCAGAAAACCTTATGTCCTCCGCCAGAGCCCGCCGGAAGGTTCAGCGCTTGTGTTCCTGACGATCCTGGCAGAGGACATTTCATCACATGGTGCAGCCAAGGGCGCCACTGCTGATGATTTGGCCGACTCTATTGCTTTCCTGAAACAGATCACCGCTAACCCGCTGCCTGAGGTGTGTTCATACATCCCGTTCCTGGAGGCGCGTCTTGCGGCATCATCAAGAGAAACAAACGCATGAGATGGCGCTCAAGCGCGACGGTCGCCATCGCGTCCGCTCCTTGACTTTTCTATTGAGCGGCAGCTTTTCAAGTCGGGCCGCTTCGCCTTGGGGTCGTCAGCACAAATGCTTTGTGCCGGCTGCCCGACTCCCGGTGATTCCCTGCAATTCAGCTGCCACCGGTGGGATAGGCTGGTTGCAGGGCGACTTCCTGGAGCGGCATCGGCGCCGCACTCAAACTTTCGCCGGGTGCGACCACGTAGCCTGTGCCAAGGATTCAACCCGGCGCTTCACGGTCCCGGGACCGGCGAACGCACACTGCCGGCGCATCCAACCCGTTCACGTCAACCAAGCCGGATTCTCTCCCCGTAACCCGTCATCTCCAGATAACCGCGCCCGACCTCCCGCCCGCCTTCGCTCAGGCGGACCGCGCCTTCCCAGTAGATGGCGCCGGTCGAGCGGCGGCTGTCGAGTTCCTGGTCGTCCATCAGTGGCCGCAGCAGGAGTTCGCGCCGGCCGAGGCGGACACGCCATTCGACCGGGTAGGTGATGCCGGTGCGCGGCGATTGCCAGTGGCGCAGGGGTTCGAAAACGACCGCCTCCGCCGGCAGGATCTCGGCGTTGCCATTGCCCTGGCGGACGCTGGCAGCCGACCATAGCGCCTGGTTGTGGGGATCGCGCAGGCGGAATGCCATCAGCGCGCTGCCGTCATCGAGATTGACGCCGATCCAGTCCCAGCCCTGCGCTTCGTCGGGCAGCAGTTCGCTTGACCATTCGTGATCGAGCCAGGCGCGGCCGGTCACGCTCTGTGACTTGCCGGCGAGCGTCACACTGCCGTCGACCGTGAGTTGGGGGCGGCTGTAGTAGTAGCTGGCATGACGCGGGTCGCGCGCCTTGGTGCTGTACCCGGCCTCGCCGTTGAGGAGCGGCGGCCCGTCGGGAACGAGATTCAGGGCATACCCGAATTCCCTGCTGCGGACCTCGGCCCGATAGCCGCCGGCGTGCTGCGCGAAACGCCAGTCGCCGACCCAGGCGCCGGTCTCGCCGATGGCAAAGCCGGCCCTCCCGAAGCCAACACGGGCGGCGCGTTCGTCGTGGCGCAGGCGGCCGAGGACCGGATCGGCGATCGCCGCGTGGGCGAGGATCAACTGACGCGGGGCGAAGGCGCTTGGGTTGTCTTCGCCAATGCCGGTGCGGACGCGGAAGAAGGTCGTCTGGAAACCCAACGGACTCCCATCCGGCAGGGTCAGCCAGCCGGTCGCATACCACCACTCGGTGCGAAATTCCGGGTGGGCGCCGCAATCTGCGGGAAAGGCCAGCCGGCGGCCGGGGAGCACGCGGGCGAAGTCGACCGCCTGTCCGGTAGCCACGGCCGAAGCGGGCAAGCCGGCCAGCAGCAGCAGAAAGTCGCGGCGGCGCATCACCAGTCCTCGCGCACCGCCAGAACCGCATCCTGGCGCATCGCCTGGCGGCCGGCAAGGACCGCCGCCAGCGCGGCAAGCGCGACCAGGCCGGCGGCAAATACGGCAAGCGAGGCCCAGGGAATGTGCAGGTCCATGCTCCAGTGGAAGCTTTGCCGGTTCACCACCTCGATCAGCACGAGGCCGATGCCGCCGCCGGCAAGCAGCCCGGCAAGGACGCCGACGCCAGCCGCCAGCGCGCCGTCCTGGGCGAGCATCCAGCCGATCTGGCGGCGCGTCAGGCCAAGGTGGCGGAGCATGCCGAACTCGCGCCTGCGGGCCGATGCCAGGGCGGCAAAACTGGCGGCGACTCCGGCCAGCCCGATGGCGACGGCGACGGCTTCGAGGAGGTAGGTGACGGCGAACGTCCGGTCGAAAATGCGCAGGCTGATCGCCCGGATTTCGCCCGGGCGGGCGATTTCCAGCACGCCGGGGCCGGCCAGCGCCGTCAGCGCATCGGCCACCCGGTCGGCAACGGCGCCCGGAGCGAGGTAGATCGCTGCGTCGTTGACCAGGCGGTCACCGGTCAGGCGGCGATAATCGGCGAGATCGATCATGACGGCGCCGGTCTGCCGCGAATAGTCGCGCCAGACCCCGGTGACGTGCGCGCTGACCGCCTTGCCGGCCAGCGGCAGCGTGACCTGCTGGCCGGCGCGCCAGCCGTAGATGTCCTGCACCGCTTCGGAGATCCAGATTGCCGTTTCCGTTCCCGGCCGTGCGCGCCCGACCAGCGGCAGGTCGCTCCCGTCCGCCGCCAGTGGCCGCGCGATCAGCGCCACCGGCGCTTCGCCGGCAGCCAGGCGCAGGTTGTCGTGGCGCGTGAAGCTGCTGCGGTCGACCCCGTTTACAGCCGAAATTCTGGCTTGCAGGGCTTCGTCGAGATAAGCGCTGGTTTTGGCCTGGCCGGCGCGCAGGTAGAGATCGGCGGGCAGGATCTGGGTCAGCCATTGATCGACCGAGTCGCGGAACGAGGCGACCATGATCGCCATCGCCGCCGCCAGCGCGACACTGGTCAGCACGCCGGCGGCCGCGACCACGGCATGTCCCGGCGCCGCGCCGAGACGCGCGGCCGCCAGTCGCGCCGGCACCGGACCGCGCTGCGGCAGCAGACGGGCAATCCCGGAAGCCACTGCCGGCAGCAGCATGACGCTGCCGGCAAGCAGAAATGCCACGGCGAGATAGCCGCCGAGGGGCAATCCGTCAAGCGGTGGAATGGTGCATGCGGCAAGGCTGGCCAGCAGCAGCGTCAGTCCCAGCCAGGGGTGGCCGCGGCCGCCGAGGAGCGCCGCCTCGTCGCCGGCTTTGAGGGCCTGGGCCGGCGAAACCGTCGCCGCCTCGCGCGCCGGGAGCCAGGCGCCGGCGATGCCGGCCAGCATCCCCAGCGCGACGTAGATCATCGTCACCTGTGGCTGAAACTGCAGGCGTGGCTCAAGTCCGGCGAAGTACCCTGCTCCCAGGTCGCCGCCGAGCAGGGCCAGCGCCCCCCACGCCAGCGCGTGGCCAAGGGCGACGCCGACGACGCCACCGGCCAGCCCGACCAGGGCGCCCTCCGCCACCAGCCAGGCGAACAGGCTGTGACGGGGCAGGCCCAGCGCGCGCAGGAAGGCGAACTCGGTCCGACGCCTGACCACCGACAGCGCCTGCGCCGAGAAGACCAGAAAGCCGCCGGTCAGCAGCGCGATGGCCGCCAGCATGGTCAGGTTGACCCGGTAGGCGCGCGACAGGTTGGCCGCCTGATCGGCGGCCGCTTCCGGCGCCTCGATCAGCACGCCGGCGGGCAGGATGGCCTGCAGCGCGGAACGGGCCGCGGCGGGCGTCACGCCCTCGGCCAGCTTCAGATCGATGCGCGTCAGGCGTCCGATCCTGGCGAAAAGCGACTGCACGGCAGCGATATCCATCACGGCAAGGCGGCGGTTCTCCGCGGCACCGGGGATGTCGCCGGCAACCTTCAGGTTTGTCGTCCCGCTGCCCGACTGCAGCGTGATGCGATCACCGGGCTTGAGGCCCAGCGCTTCCTGCGCCGCGGCACCGAGAAAGATGCTGTCGTCGGCCAGCGTGGCGAAGCGCCCTGCCCCGGCGGCCGGCCTGGGCAGCAGCCGCGGCGTCACCCGGGCCAGCGCGAAGACGTCCACGCCGAGCAGTTGCAGCGTCTCATCCAAACCGGCGCGCCGGGCCTCCAGTTCAAGAAGCGGGCTCGCTGCCGCCACTTCGGGCCGACTGGAGAACTGGGCGTAGAGGGACTCGTCAAAGCCGCCACGCGGCCCGACCACCTGCAGGTCGGCGTCGCCGGCCAGCGTCCGCAGGCCGCGGCCGAACTCGGTCAATGCCGCTTCATGCACCGCCTGGACCGCCATGCCGAGAGCGACCCCGAGGACGATCGCGACGAACGAAAAAAGCGTTGCCATCCGGCGCCGGGCCAGCGAGCCCAGAAAAACCGGCGCCAGTCTCATCACCCGTGCAACCCGGTAGTGGTCAGGCGCAGAACGCGATCCGCCGTGGCAGCGGCTTCCAGCGAATGCGTAACGAGAATCCCGATCGCCCCGGCCTGGCGGATGCGCTCGCCAAGCAGCGCCAGCACCCTGGCGCCGTTGGCCGGGTCGAGATTGCCGGTCGGCTCGTCGGCCAGCACCAGTCGCGGGCAATGGACCAGGGCGCGGGCAATCGCCACGCGCTGCATCTCGCCGCCGGAAAGCTCGCGTGGCCAGCTTGCCGCCCGGTCGCCGAGGCCGACGGCATCCAGCAACTGCTGCGCCGGGTCATCAGCCGCGCCGCCATGCCGGCCCTGCAGCCAGAGCGGCAGGGCGACGTTCTGGCGAACGGTAAGGTGCGGCAGCACGTGAAAGGCCTGAAAGACGAAGCCGAGCCGGTCGCGGCGCAAACGGGTCAGCGCATCGTCGTCGAGCTGCGCGTAGTCGACGCCGTCCAGCACAAGCCGACCACTGTCCGGGTGGTCGAGCCCGGCGACGAGATTGAGCAGCGTCGACTTGCCGACGCCGGATTCGCCGACGATCGCCACATATTCGCCCGCGTTCAGCGTGAGCGAGACCTCGCGCAGGACGCTGCGGCCGGCGAACTGGCGTGAAAGACCGGCGATCTCAAGCAAGCGCTGGTTTCCGGTTTGGCGACACCGGTAGATCAGTCGGCGGTCGGCGGGATCAGGGCGCGGTAGGCATGCCAGGTGGCGTGCCCGAGGACGGGGATCGTGACGACCAGTCCGGTGAACGCCGTGGCAAAGCCGATCCCGGCCAGCGTGACGATCAGGGCGGCCCACAGCAGCATGGGCAGCGGATTCTTCGCGACGGTGGCGAGACTGAGCAGCATCGCGCTGATCGCATCCTTGTCGCGGTCGAGCATCAGCGGCACCGAAACAACGCTGATCGAAAAGATGAAAGCGGCAAAGCCGCTGCCGATGAACAGGTAGGCGATGACGAATTCCGCGTTCTCGAATGCGAGGAGCTCGCGCAGGAAATCGTCAGCGGTCGGCAGGCCGCTGGAGTAGAACACGGCGAAAACCACCATCGACGCCCGCGCCCAGATCAGGAAAACGACGCCAGTGACCAGCGCGAAAATCCCCAGGTTGGAGAGATTGACCCGCCAGATGGTCAGCGAAGGTTGCAGGCGCGGCACCTGACCCGATTCCCGCTGGCGTGACAGTCCGTAGAGTCCCATCGCCAGGCCGGGGCCGAGCAACATGAAGCCGCCGATCAGGGCGACCGTGAGCGAGTAGGCATGGCCGTAGAAGAAGACGATGGCCCAGCCCATGACGGCGAATACGATGCCATAGAACAGGCTGGCGGTCGGGGCGGCATGGACGTCGGAAAGTCCCTTGGCGAGCCAGGTGAAGGGCGCGCCGATGTGAACCCTGGCAATCGTCGCAAGGAGCGAACCGGAATCAGCTTGGGTCTCTGACGTTGCATCGGGGGGCGGCGTCATTTTATTGTCCTCCTTGTTGCATGACAGCGGATGCGAGAAATGGTGCCTTCGCCTTCCAGAAGTTCCGACAGGCGTCGGCCATGCCATTGCGTTCCCATAGTGCCAGCACAAACCAATAATCCAAAGCGATTCAGTGCCCTGCGCTGGAACCGCTATTGTTCGGGCTGCTCGCGAGGCGGCTGGGAACCGCAGCAAGGAGCACCGGAAGCAGCGCATCGGGCAAGATCAAAAGCTCTCGCTCACGCCGAATGTCATCGCCATGGCACTCGGCAGCCGCGCTGTCCTGTTGCGTTCGACCGAGCGATCGGTTACGTTACGGCCCGGTGGTTGCTGGCTGCCTTCTTTCGGGATCGTCAAGCAGGGAGACTGAGGCAGCCATGGCGGACCTGGAGGCAGCGCTTCACTTGCTGCAGCAACTTCATAAATCGAATTTCCGGCGGTTTTTGCATTCTATTCCGGACTTGTGTCGAAAGCACTTGATGGCATCCGCAAAATGAAAGACAGCTACGATCAATCGGTTGCCAGCACTTGCGCTGCCGTTGCGCCGGTCTTGCCCGATGTGCCGCAATACCTGCAGGCCAATTACTGGTGGGCATATGTTCATCCGCATGCGGTAACCTTCTTCGAACGGCAGTGGCTGGTGAACCTGATTCTCTGGGGCAACTACAAACGCCTGTGCAATGCGGTGCTCAACGATTACGGCGACAATCTGCTGGGGCGTACCCTGCAGATAGCCTGTGCCTACGGGGATCTGACCCCGCGCCTCGCGGAGCGCGTCGCGTCGGGGGGCCTGCTCGAAATCGTCGATATCCTGCCCATTCAGCTGGAAAATCTGTCAGGCAAGCTGTCCCCGGATCTGCCGATCAAGCTGCATTGCATGGATTCGGCGGAGCTCGGTTTTCCCGACGCGAGCTTCGACCGAGCGCTGCTGTTCTTCCTGCTCCATGAGCAGCCGAAGGACGTACGCGAGAGAACGCTGGCGGAAGCCCTGCGGGTGATCCGTCCCGGCGGCACGCTGACCATCGTCGATTATGCGCCGGCGAGCCGCCTGAATCCGCTGCGCTATTTCTGGATGCCGGTCCTCGACCGACTTGAACCCTTTGCCCGCGACCTGTTCACCGAGGAAATCAGTGCCTGGTTGCCAAAAGGCGATGGCTTTGCAACGGTCAGCGACCAGCGTTTTTTCGGCGGCCTGTACCAGATGCTGACGTTGAAAGTCGCTGAAACCAAGCCCCTCGACAACCAGGCAAGTTAGTGACCGATTGGCACTCAGGACTAATCCCGGCAAGCATTCTTGAACGATGATCGTGGCTGAAAGTATCTGACACGTAAGGAGGAAGTGTGGAAACATTCAAGGCGGATGTGGTGATTGTTGGTGGTGGAGGCGCAGGACTGCGTGCGGCAATCGCCGTGGCGGAGTCTCATCCGGCGTTGAAGATCGCCCTGGTCTCCAAGGTCTATCCAATGCGCAGCCATACGGTCGCCGCCGAAGGCGGTGCCGCTGGGGTCAAGCTGCCAACCGACAGCCTCGACTACCATTTCAACGATACGGTGGGCGGCGGCGACTGGCTGTGCGAACAGGATGTGGTCGACTTCTTCGTAGCCCAATGTACCGAGGAACTGACGCAACTCGAGCACTGGGGCTGCCCATGGAGCCGTAAAGAGGATGGCCATGTCAACGTGCGCGCCTTCGGCGGCATGAAGATCGAGCGTACCTGGTTCGCTGCCGACAAGACCGGCTTCCACATGCTGCACACGCTGTTCCAGACGTCGATCAAGTATCCGTCGATCAAGCGCTTCGATGAACATTTCTGTGTCGACCTCGTGGTCGAGGACGGTCGCGTTCAGGGCGCGGTGACAATCGAGATCGCCTCGGGAGAATTCACGCTGATCGAGGCAAGGTCGGTCATCATCGCCACCGGCGGCGCTGGCCGGGTATTCCGCGAGAACACCAATGGCGGCGTCGTGACCGGCGACGGCATGGCCCTCGCCTACCGGCACGGTGTGCCGTTGCGCGACATGGAGTTCGTCCAGTATCACCCGACCTGCATGCCCGGCACCGGCTTGCTGTTCACCGAAGCCTGCCGTGGCGAGGGTGGCTTCCTGCTGAACAAGGACGGCTATCGCTACCTGCAGGACTACGGCCTCGGACCCGCAGAGCCGACTCCGCGCAACAAGGCCATGGAACTTGGACCGCGCGACCGGCTCAGCCAGGCCTTCTGGTACGAGCAGCAGAAAGGCCGGACCATCGAGGGCCAACACGGTTCGGTTGTGCATCTCGACCTGCGTCATCTCGGTGAAGCCAAGCTGCGCGAGCGCCTGCCGCAGATCTATGAGCTGGCAGAACAGTATCTCGGGGTCGACCCCGCTCACGCGCCGATTCCGGTGCGGCCGGCAGTGCATTACACGATGGGCGGCATCCTTGTCGACGGGCTCTGCGCCGCGCCGCTGCCGGGCCTTTACGCCGCCGGCGAGTGCTCCAGCGTCGGGATTCACGGCGCCAACCGGCTCGGATCCAACTCGCTCTCCGAACTGCTGGTGTTCGGCAAGGTGGCCGGGGTCGAAGCCGCGCGTTTTGCAAACTCTGTAGCCCCGGGGAATTCTGCCAGTCTGCAGAAGCAGGCGCAGGTGGTCGAACAGCGGGTTCTCGCGCTGAAACAGAGAACCGGGGGGACCGAACGGATCGCCACGCTGCGCAAGGAGATGGCGCAGACCATGGAGGACGGGTGCGGCATCTATCGCCTGGCCGAAACGATGCAGCAGACCTGCGACAAGCTGACCGAACTGAAGGACCGTTTCCGGAACGTGAATGTCGAGGACAAGTCGGGCGTATGGAACACCGAGTGGCTGCTCGCGATCGAACTCGACTACCAACTCGACGTCGCCCAGTCGATGGCCCATTCGGCCCTGCAGCGGCAAGAATCACGGGGCGCGCATCAGCGCCTCGACGGTTTCGAGCAGCGCGATGATGTCAACTTCCTGAAACACTCGCAGGCGCATTATGTCGCGGGCGGTCCGCCACGCATCGATTATGGCCCGGTCAAGATCACCAAATCGCAGCCGGCGACCCGCGCCTACGGTGCGGCCGGCGAAAAGGCCGAGCAGGAAAGGAAGGCCTCCCATGTCTGAACAAGAGAAGACAATCGAAATCGAGGTCCTGCGCTACAACCCGGAGACGGATGCTGAGCCGCACCAGCAGGTCTTTCAGGTGCCGTTTACCGACGACATGTCGGTATTGCAGGGCGTGCAGTACATCAAGGATTACCTCGACGGCTCGCTGAGCTTCCGCTGGTCGTGCCGGATGGCCATCTGCGGCAGTTGTGGCATGATGATCAACGGCATACCGAACCTGTCCTGCCAGACCTTCCTGCGCGACTATTACCCGGGACGGGTGCGGGTCGAGGCCCTTTCGCATTTTCCGATCGAGCGCGACCTCGTGATCAATATGGAGGGCTTCATCGAGAAACTCGAGAGCATTCAGCCCTACATCATACCGAAGGAAGCGCGCCCGCTGGCACAGGGCGAATACCTGCAGACACCGGCGCAACTCAACGCCTACGAGCAGTTCAGTTCGTGCATCAACTGCATGCTGTGTTACGCCGCCTGTCCGCAGTTCGGCCTCAATCCGGACTTCGTCGGACCGGCGGCGCTGGCCCTGCTGCATCGCTACAATATCGACTCGCGCGACGGTGGCCAGTCCCAACGCATGGAACTGGTCAACTCCGAAGAAGGCGTGTTCAATTGCACGGCGGTCGGCTACTGCTCGGAGGTTTGCCCGAAGCACGTCGACCCGGCCAATGCGGTCAACCAGAACAAGACCAACAGTGCGATGGACTATTTCCTGCGTTTCCTTGCTCCGAAGGGAGGTGCAAAGTGAACAAGCGGCGTCCCTATGTTCGCTCGATGGATGGATGGTGGCGGAAGAATCCCTTTTTCGTCGAGTACATGATCCACGAGGGAACCGCCCTCTTTGTCGCCGCCTATGCGGCAATCCTGCTGACCGGACTGGTCCGTCTGGCGCAGGGTGAAGCGGCCTGGAACCATTGGCTGACCGCGCTGAAGAACCCCTGGTACATCGGCTTCCACGTCTTGGCGCTGATCGCCATGGGCTATCACACCTACACCTGGTTCAAGATCATGCCGCGGACGATGCCACCTGTCGTGGTCGGCGGCAAGCGGCTCTCCGCCGGTGCAATCACCGGCAGCGGGCTGGCCGTAGCGGCGGTGGCCAGTCTGGCACTACTAGCTCTGGTCTGGGGGATGGCACGATGAAACGCGAACTGAAACGGTCAAACGCGCCAATTTTCTGGGCGCTGTTCGGGGCTGGCGGCATGTTGTCGGCGCTGCTCGGCCCGATGCTGGTTTTCATCACCGGCATCGCCATCCCGCTCGGAGTGCTCCTGCCGGCGGATACGATGAGTTACCCGAAGATGCTGGCCTTTGCCCAGAACTGGATCGGCAAGGGCTTCATCTTCGCGATCATCGCGCTCTTCCTGTGGCACGCAGCGCATCGTCTCTACCATAGCCTGCACGACTTCGGCATTCATGCCGGCACCGGCGCCAAGCTGATCTGCTACGGGCTGGCCCTGGTCGCGACGATCATTGCCGCCTACGCGCTGTTGGTGGTTGGCTTCTAGGAGGTCAGTTTCTCTTCGGCGAGCCAAGCCTCGATTTCCTCGAAGTCCTTCCGGTTCTGACGGATAACCAGGAAGAAGACAAATACTAGCGCCAACGCACAGGCGACGATGCCGATTTCCTGCGCGCCGAGAACTGCAAACAGGTTGGGTGCCATTGCTTTCTCCAGTGGGGGACACGACAATCACTACAGACTCGGGCATCGCCTCCCCCGCGGCGACTGAGACAGCGAACCGGGTTTCTCTTGGGGAAAGAATGGCGGGTGACGTCATCGGCCCTTGATGCCAGTATACGTTATATGATGAACCAGTCGTCAGCACCAAAGTCGGATTTCCAATGTCGCGATTGATGACACGAAGGCGCCATTTGGCCCACATGCCCTGCTGGAGTCGCCATTGACTGACACTCTCTTGCAGATCGGGGTCATTGCGCGCGCATCGGTGTCGTTGCCTCCCCGCCTTCTGGACTGCGAGCAATCGACGGCTTCCCGCCGCCACCGCTCCAGCGGCAGGCGTGACCGATCGACGCGGCTGGGCCGGGGCAAGCGGTGAGCACCATCCTGCAAGTCCTGCTGGTGGATGATTCGCCGATCGACGGCGAACGGGTGCAGCAGGAATTGCTCCGGGCTGGCCTCGCACCGGCAATGCACCGGGTCAGTTCGGCGATCTCGATGAGTGAGGCCCTGGAGCGGCAATCCTGGGACGTGGTGATCGCCAGCCACAACCTGTCCGGGCCAAGCGCTACGGAAGCACTACGACTGCTGCGCGCGCACACGACCGTCGTTCCCTTCATCATCGTTTCTGGCCACATCGGCGAAGAAAACGCCGTGGCTTTGATCAAGTCCGGGGCCGACGACCTGGTGATGATGGACAGCCTGGAACAACTCGCTCCGGCAGTGGAACGCAGCCTCCGTGAGGCGCAGAAGCGATTGGAGGCGCACCAGGCTTTGCTCACCTTGCGCGAAAGCGAAGCGCACTTCAAAGCAATCGCCGCGAACTTGCCGGGCATGGTCTTTGTGCTCGAAATCAGCGCGGATGGCCGCCCCAAGCTCAAATATGTCAGCGATGGTTGCCTGGCACTGTTCGGCGTCCCCGCACAGGAACTCTTGCAAGGCCCATCGGCCTTTTTCGACTACATCTTGCCAATCGACATCGCTTCGTTTACAGAGTCGATGCAGAGCGCTCTGCGGCTTCGGGCCAATTTCAACTGGGAAGGCCGAATCCGGGTCGCCGGGAGCAATGATATCAAATGGGTAGACCTGCGCTCCAAAGCGCGTCGCCGTGACGACGCAAGCGTCTGCTGGGAAGGAATCGTTTCCAATATCACACATAACAAGGAGGCCGACCGACAGATCCGTCGGTCGAGCGAAGCCCTGGCACGGCTGTCGGCGCACGTCGAAACCGCCAAAGAACGCGAGCGGGCCTTGATCGCACGGGAGATCCACGACGAACTCGGCGGCACCCTGACGGCAATCAAGCTGATGTTGGTGCGCCTGGGCAAGGGCTTGGGGCCGAATTCAGAACATCTGCTGCAGCGCCTGCAATCAACCGACGCCTTGGTGGATACCGCCATGGACGCCACGCGGCGCATTGCCACCGCCTTGCGTCCTGAAATCCTTGACCTTGGCATCGTCGCCGCCCTGGAGTGGCAGGCGGCTGAGTTCGCCAATCGCATGGACATGCCCTGCCAGTTCATCTGCGCGGAAACGAGTATTGCTCTCGACCACCGGACTGCTGTCACCATGTTCCGCATCTTGCAGGAAGCCCTGACCAACGTCGCAAAGCACGCCGGCGCAACTCGGGTCGAGATTGAACTCGAGGCGGATTCAGAGAGCGTACAAATGCAGGTGCACGACAACGGGCGCGGTATCGCTGCCGATGAACTGGTCAAGCCGCGGGCCTTCGGCATACTCGGCATGCAGGAGCGCGCACGCAACATCGGCGGCGATGCGACGGTACGAAGAACACGCAACGGCACCGTGGTTACGTTGAGCCTGCCACGGTTGATGCCGGACACTGCGCCAAGCTCGGCCGAGAATGAAACCCCGCTGCCGTTTGGATATTCCAGCGAACCCGGCGTTCCGCCGGTATCCGCGGAGCGCGGCGTCAACCAGGAGGGACGGACTTGATTCGCGTACTCATTGCGGACGATCACGCCATATTGCGGCGCGGGCTGGCGGAAATCATTTCCGAGGCGGGCGACATGGAGGTCTGCGCTGAAGCGGCAACCGGTGCGCAGACAGTAAAGCTGGCGCGTGACCATGCGATCGACGTGGTTTTGCTCGACATCAGCATGCCGGACCGCAACGGCCTGGACACGCTCAAACAACTGAAGAAGGAAAAGCCGAAACTCGCGGTGCTGATGCTCAGCATGCACCTCGAGGAAATGTATGCGCTACGCGCGATCAAGGCCGGTGCGTCGGGTTATCTCAACAAACAAAGCGCTCCGGCCCAGTTGGTCACTGCCATACGGCAGGTGGCCGGCGGCCGCCGCTACATCAGTTCGGCGGTGGCCGAAGCACTCGCCGGAACCATCGCCGATGGCCTGGACCGCACGCCTCACGCCACATTGTCGGACCGCGAATACGAAACGATGCGCTTGATCGCCTCCGGCAAGACCCTCACCGAGATCGCGGTCGAAATGCATTTGAGCGTCAAGACCGTAAGCGTTTATCGCGCGCGGCTGCTGGCAAAGATGCAGCTCAAGAACAATTCGGAGCTGATACACTACGCCCTCAAGAATCAGTTGGTGGAGTAGATTGGCGAGTCAACGGGCAGTGTGAACCCATGTCGACTTCGCCTCACAGTTCATCGATCAAGCGAATTGAAGTGCGCCAGGCGTGTCTTCCGGGTTCCCGCAACATTTTTCGTATTTGACCCTAAAGTTCTTCCAGCCAATGCCGATAAGAGATGCGAGCGGTCAGAATTTGTCCGCAGCAGCCGAGCCATGAGTGAGCCAACCAATCCATCCACAATCGCGAGGGAGGTGTTGCGGCTGCTGTCCACACGCCGGATCGCCCCCACGCCCGACAATTATCGGCAGCTCTATCAGAGGATAGCCGGACATCCGGAGGCCGCCCCGGCACCCGAAGCCGAAGCTGAGGCAAGCCAGGACGCTCCGGCTTGGGGGCCACTGATCCTCGAACTCCTGAAACAGTGGGAGATTCGCCACGTCGGGCTGACCACCGCAAGGAAACGCGAGAGCCTGGAAAAGCTTATCGGCGCTTCCGGATCCAACCCGGCGCGGCTCGCCAACCGGCTGCAAAACCTGGTGAAATCGTGGTCGGCGACGTCGCCGGCCGAGGGGCGTGATCAGGGCGCCGAAAGCGCCGTCGTGCCACCCCTGGAATCCGCCCCGGTCAGCGGGCCTACGGCGCCCCGCGCCATCGTCTCCGCGGTCGACGGTGGGGACCCCCTGGCGCAACTGCGCGAACTGCTGGCTCAAACGCTCGAGTTCGCGGTGATTTCACAACTCGGGCACGTCCCCGACCTAGCTGCCGAAGCAACCAAGCTGGCCGTCGCGGCACGTTCCGCGATTGACGCGGACACGATTTCCAAGTTGAGCGGGTCCCTGCGCCAATTCTGGTTCAAGCTCGAAATGCGGGGCAGTGACAACACGGAGCTGCATCAGGGACTGCTGCGTCTGCTGAACCTGCTCATCGAGAACACGCATGAACTGGTAAGCGACGACCAATGGCTGCGCGGTCAAGTGGCGGTACTGCAGGAAATCGTGTCCCGGCCGCTCGACGTCAAGGCGATCGTCGAGGCCGAGCGACGCCTCAAGGAAGTGATTTTCAAACAAGGCACGCTGCGAACCAGCCTGCAGGATGCCAAGGCCGCGCTCAAGCACTTGATCACCAGTTTCATCGACCGCCTCGGCGATCTTTCCGAAAGCACGGATGGCTATCATTCGCGACTGGAAGGCTATGCCGAGCAAATCCGCCAGACCGACGACATCAGTCAGCTCAACGTCGTGCTCGACAACCTCTTGCGCGATACCCGATCGGCCCAGCTTGATGCCGCGCGCCTGCGTGACGATCTGCTGGCCTCGCGCCGCCAGGTGGAGGCGGCCGAGCAGAAAGTGCGTGAACTGGAACACGAGCTCGAACACGTCAGCGAGCTGGTGCAGGAGGACCAGCTCACCGGCGTGCTCAACCGGCGCGGGCTGGACGATGCCTACCAGCGCGAGGCCGCGCGTGCCGAGCGCAGCGGCAAGCCTTTGTGCATCAGCCTGCTCGACATCGACAATTTCAAGCGCCTGAACGATGCTCATGGCCACCAGACCGGCGACCAGGCCTTGCAGCACCTGGTGCGCGTCACCCGGCGAACCATGCGTCCGACCGATGTTCTCGCCCGCTACGGCGGCGAAGAATTCCTGCTATTGCTGCCGGATACCAGTCAGGAAGAAGCCATCGAGGTGATGGTCCGGCTGCAGCGCAATCTGACCAAGGCATTCTTCCTGCATGAAGACGAGCACGTGCTCATCACTTTCAGCGCCGGCGTCGCGCTGCTTCGTGAAGGCGAGGCCCAGACAGCAGTCATCGAACGCGCCGACAAGGCAATGTACGAGGCCAAACGCACGGGCAAGAACCGGGTCTGTGCGGCGTGAGATGCGGCACCCGGGCGCGGCCGGTTTTCGGCGTTTTTCGGGCGTTGACCGCAACCGCCGCGGATTGCGCGCACAAATGCCTATTTGGGGCCGATTTTCTCCTTTGTTCGGGCCTTGACAGACCTTCGCCGCGAGGTAGGCTTGCTCCTGTTCTACAATGATTCCAGAATGATCTCCAACGGCGTTCACAGGAAGGCGAGCGATGGAAGGCGATTCGAATCGGCGCGGACTGCGCCTGGCAACACCGCCCGTGCAAGCTGACGCACAACGGGCGACGCGCGCCTATCGCGATAACAGGGCGTCAGGCGGCCCGGCGGACTACTACGGGCGCATCGAGAGCTACGCCCAGAAAATCCGCGAGACCACCGACCTCGACGACATCATCGCCATTCTGAATGAAGCGCTGGCGCACACCCGCGCCCTGCACACCGCAGACGAAGTGGCGACGGCCCGCGCACAGGTGGTTGCCGCCGAGCACCGCATCGAGCAACTGCGAAGCGAACTCGAACTGGCCAGGAGACTCGTCCACGATGACCCGCTCAGCGGCGCGCTCAACCGGCGCGGCCTCGACGATGCTCTGGCGCGTGAAGCCGCGCGCGCCGAGCGCAACGGTACATCCTTGTGCGTCGCCATGATCGACCTCGATGATTTCAAGAAAGTAAACGACACCTTCGGCCACCAGGTCGGCGACATGGTGCTCATACACTTGGTCGCCGTCGTCAAGGAGACGATCCGCACTCAGGATCTGATCGGGCGCTACGGCGGCGAGGAATTCCTGGTGCTGCTGCCCGATTCCGGCATCGACGAGGCGGTCGTCGTCGCCGACCGCCTGCGCAAGCGTCTGGCCGAAAAGCCGCTGGCCTGGGGCAGTCAGAGACTGTTCGTGGCCTTCAGCGCCGGGGTTGCCGCGCGGCTCCCCGGCGAGACCACCGACGCCTTGATCCGGCGTGCCGACCAGGCTCTCTACCAGGCCAAGCGGGCTGGCAAGGACCGCGCCATCGTCGCGCCGTAACAGGCGCTGACCGGCGCAGCCTCACCCCCCGACGAAGCCGCCTGGCAGCACCGCGCCGTGAGGTGAACGGCGGCGTCTGCCCGCTGCGTCTGCAACAAACTCCTAAACCTTTGTTCGAGAACATCCGATAAGCCATCTAACGACGGTTTTGATGCTTCGATGACGAAGCCGACCAACGTAACCGGCCCCAAAACCGGACTTCTCTAAATCAAGGCAAAGGAGATTCACCATGGCCCAAGTCATCAACACCAACATCGCGTCGCTCAATGCACAGCGCAACCTCAACACGTCCCAAGCGGCGCTCGCCACCTCGTTGCAGCGCCTGTCTTCCGGCCTGCGCATCAACAGCGCCAAGGACGACGCCGCCGGCCTGGCCATCGCCAGCCGCATGACCGCACAGATCAACGGCCTCAACCAGGCCGCGCGCAACGCCAACGATGGCATCTCGCTGGCGCAGACCGCCGAAGGTGCGCTCGGTGAAGTTTCCAACAACCTGCAGCGCATCCGCGAACTGGCCATCCAGTCGGCCAACTCCACCAACAGCGCCAGCGACCGCGCTTCACTGCAGGCGGAAGCGTCCCAGCTGATCTCCGAAATCACCCGGGTTGCCAGCCAGACCTCGTTCAACGGCCTCAACCTGCTCGACGGTTCCTTTACCACCCAGTCCTTCCAGGTCGGCGCCAACGCCAATCAGACCATCTCGGTCAACGCGATTGCCGACGCCCGCTCTTCGGCGCTCGGCAGCCATACCCTCGCCGGCGACGGCACCATCACTGGCAATGTGGTCACAGCGGCGTCTGGTGTCGTGACCAATGGCGTCACTGCGGCCGTGGCGGCCACTGCCTTCACCATCACGGCCGCCAACAGCGGTTCACCATTGACGACGAGTCCGATTACCTATGCCGCTAATGCCGGTGCCGATGCCATTGCCACCGCCATCAACAGCGCGGGCAGCGGGATTGGCGTGAGCGCCACCGCATCGAACAGCGCAACCTTGTCGGGTTTATCCAGTGCTGGAGCCGTGACCTTCAACCTGAATGGTCAAGCCATCGCTGTGACCGTCGCTGACAAGAATGACCTGAGTGGCGTGGTTTCGGCAATCAACGGGGTGCAAGCGACCACCGGCGTCACCGCAGCCTTCACAACGTCTTCAGCGAAAAACTCAATAACCCTCTCGACAACAGACGGGCGGAACATCAGGTTTGAGGATTACGCCAATGCCACTGCAGGCAACGACACGGTCTCCTTCGACGGCACGACACTCACTGAAGGAACAACCGTTTCTGCGGTTAAGACGGGCGTCCTGAGCTTGTCAAGTTCCAAGGGGCAAATCACTACCGCCAACGCGTCGGCACAGGTGTTTGCAGCAGCAGTGATGAACAGCAGTTTTACGTCGGTCGCGGCACTTGACTTGTCGACCGCAAGCGGTGCGCAGAACGCCATTGCGTCTCTCGATGCCGCTCTGGGGCAGATCAACGTCTCGCGTGGCGATCTCGGTGCCTACCAGAACCGTTTCGCGTCGGCCATTACCAACCTGCAGACGACCGCCGAGAACCTGAGCGCATCGCGCAGCCGGATCCAGGACGCCGACTTCGCGGCGGAAACCGCGTCGCTGACACGGGGCCAGATCCTGCAGCAAGCCGGTACGGCGATCCTCGCGCAAGCCAACTCCTTGCCGAACAACGTCCTGACCCTGCTCCGTTAAGTCGCCTGACCTGACCCCCGACCGGGAGGTTACCGGCCGGGGGTTTTCGCACCACTGAAGGAGTACCGAACATGAAGCTCGTCGATACGGTTTCGCCATCCGCGTCCGGATCGAATGCTGCGCCGGTCGTGTCGCTGCCAGGCGCAGCCCGTCCGTCCGGATCGCCTCCACCGCCGGTGCAGGCCGCACCGGTGCTCGCTCCGACGCCCCGACAGCCGCCCAGCGACGAGGCCACCCGGCAGGCCGCGCGCATGATCAACGACTTTCTCAAGAAATCGTCCGCCGGAATCGAATTTTCGGTCGATGACGGGTCCAACCGCATCGTCGTGCGCGTCGTCGATTCTGAAACCAAGCAGGTGATCCGCCAGATGCCGTCCGAGGAGGCGCTTGCCATAGCGCAATCCCTCGATCGCCTGACCGGTCTGCTGCTGGCGCAGGACGCCTGACTGCCGGCCGTTTTCCGAGGCCTCTCCGTCATCGCCGCGACACCGGCCAACTCCGGTCTCGCGGCTTTTTTTCACTGAATCGCTAAAGGTTTGGCGCTCGCCGGTCGTTATCAAGAGCGTACATCCCTGAATCACGAGGACTCGACATGGCAGTTGGCAGCGCCACTTCCGGAACCCTGACCGCATCTGGCGTTGGCTCGGGCCTGGACGTGAAATCGCTGGTCGCCCAGTTGATGACCGTCGAGCAGCGCCCGCTCTTGCTGCTCGCCAAACAGGAAGCTTCGTACCAGGCCAAACTGACCGGCCTCGGGTCGGTCCAGGGTAGCTTCTCTACACTGCAAACGGCCGCCAAAGCGCTGATCGCGTCCGGAACCGCTGCTTACGGAACCTCAGTCAGCGACACCGCGTTTCTGGCCGCCAGCGCCGGCAGCACAGCGACAAACGGCAGCTACTCGATAGCCATCAGCAAGCTGGCGCAGGGCCAAAAACTCGTCGCGCCGACGGGGCAAGCCAGTAAGGACGCCGCCATCGGCAGCGGCACGCTGACGATAGAGCTGGGCACCATCAGCGGAACCCCGGTCAACGGTCAATACGCTTCCGCCGGTTTCGCGGCCGATCCGGCCAGGACACCAGTGACCTTGACGATCGACAGCAGCAACAACACGCTGGCCGGAATTCGCGATGCGATCAATACCGCCAACGCCGGCGTCACCGCCACCATCATCAACGACGGCGGTGCGACGCCCTATCGCCTGGCGCTGACCTCGAACGCCACGGGCGCGGCGAGCAGCATGCGCCTGTCGGTCGGCGGCGGCGATGCCGCCCTCGATGCGCTGCTCGGCTACGATCCGACCGCCGCTTCGCAACACTTCAATGAAACACAGACGGCGCAGAATGCCGCGCTGACGGTCGACGGCGTCGCCATCACCAGCGCCACCAACAGCGTGGCCGACGCTATCCAGGGCGTCACGCTCAACCTGACCAAGCAGACCACCAGCGCCATTACCGTGACTGTCCAGCGCGACAACAGCAAGCTGACGTCGGCGCTGGGCGCCCTCGTGAGCGCGTACAACAGCGCCAACAAGGCGATTGCCAGCGCCACCGCCAAGGACGCGGTGCTGCAGGGCAATTCCGGGGTGCTTGGCCTGCAACGCCAGGTGCGCGCCATCCTTGGCGGCGTGCAAGCATCCGATGGCGCCTATACCATCCTGTCGCAGTTGGGAGTCAGCTTTCAGAAGGATGGGACGCTGGCACTCGATTCGGCAAAGCTGAATGTGGCGCTGTCGGCCAATGTCGGCGATGTCTCCAAGCTGGCGATGGCGATCGGCGAGGCGCTCAAGACCGCCACCGAGAGCCTGCTCGGGCCGAGCGGCCCGCTCGCCAGCCAGACGGCCGGCATCAACCGCTCAATCACGGACATCGGCACGCAACGGACCAGGATTCAGGGTCGCCTCGAGTCAGTCCAGCAGCGCTACCAGGCGCAATTCAATGCGCTCGATACGCTGTTGAGCAACATGACCAAGACCAGCAATTTTCTGACCCAGCAGCTTGCCAACCTGCCCAAGACCTCAAGCTAAAGGACAAGGCAAATGTTTTCCGCAAATCCTCGCGCAGCAATGAACGCCTACCGCGGTGTCGGAGTCGAATCCATCGTCGACTCGGCAAGTCCGCACCGACTGGTGCTGATGCTCTTCGACGGCGCCCGCGCCGCAGTGGCTTCGGCTATTGCGAACTTGCGCAACGGGAACGTCCCGGCCAAGTGCGAGGCGATCTCGAAGGCCATGGCGATCATCGACGGCGGTCTCAACGCAAGCCTCGACCTGAACGTCGGCGGCGAACTCGCGAAAGGCCTGTCCGACCTTTATGACTACATGACGCGGCGCCTGCTGCAAGCCAATCTCAACAACGACCTCGCCGCGCTGGAAGAGGTGTCAAGACTTCTCGAGCAGCTCGGCAGTGCCTGGGCAACCCTCGCCGCCGCACCGGTTGCGCCGGTGACCAAATCCCCCGCGCCGCAACCGCCGCTGCGTGCCACCACCCTCTCCTACGGAGCCGCCTGAGCCATGACCGGTCACGAACGCATTCTCGATATTTACGGTTCCCTCTCGACCAAGACGGGGGAGATGCTGAACGCCGCCAGAAGCAGCGACTGGGATCGCCTGATCGAACTGGAGCAGGATTGCGGAACGCTCGTCGATTCCCTGCGGCGCGATGATACCGCGCCCGGCCCGGGTCCGGAATACATGCAACGCAAGGCAACGCTGATCCGCAAGTTGCTCGCCGACGACGCCGAGATCAGACGATATACCGAGCCCTGGATGGCCCAGCTTGAGGTCTACCTCGGCAGCGCGCGGCAGGAAAATCGCTTGCGGCGTGCGTATGGAACCAGCCAGGCCAAGACCGCCTGAAGGCCGCCGCACGCGGCGCCTGTCCGGCATTCCACCGCCCCGCCGAAGCGCGCCTCTCGGAACGGAGGATTCCGGGCAGGTGATCCCCGCGCACGCTGCGGCGTCGCGAGGCGGAAGCGCATGATCCCGGCCACAATCCTCCGAGGCGTCGACCAGATCACGCCAGCCAAGGCCGTCGGCGTGGACCGCGGCGCCAACCTGCGCGTGCTCCTGCCGCAGCTTGAACCGGGCGATATTCTCAGCGCGCGGGTCGAGGCGAAGTTGCCTGACGGCAATTTCAAGGTGCTGGTGGCCGGGCAGCGGATGAGCATGGCCTTGCCGTCGTATGTCGCCCCGGGCGATACGCTCAAGTTGACATTCATCGCCCGCGAACCGCGGCTAACCTTCGCGCTGAACGAGGCGGCGCAGACGGCGTCCGCGTTGTCGCCGACCGGTCGCCTGGTCGCGGCAGTGCTGGCGGCGCCCGGCCAGCCAGCCGGCGCGCCCACGGTATCCGCAGCAGCGCCGCTGCTCGCGACGCTGCCCGGCGATGGTAACGGGCTGACGACGGCCTTGAAGGATGCGCTGGGGCAAAGTGGATTGTTTTACGAAGCGCATCAGGCCGAATGGGTGACGGGAAGACGCGATCTGGTGCAGTTGCGGCTGGAACCGCAGGCGCAACTGGAGCCGCAGGCGCGGCTTGTCCCGGGCGAGTCGCATCAGGCGGCGCGGCTGTCACCGAGTGCACCACAACCAGAGAAGGGACTTACACCAGGTGCGCCGGCGCTGGCAGATCTGCCCGCAGCGCCGTCCACGGCCGCACGGGTGGCGCCTGACTTCCTCCCCGGGGCAGCACAGTCGGTGGACCAGGTGATCCATCCGCAGACCCTTCCGGTCGTGCAGCAGCAACTGGCGGCACTCGATACCGGCAGAGTCGTCTTGCAGCTGGAGGTATGGCCGAAACAGTGGATGGAGTGGGAGATCGAAGAACGCCAGCCCGATTCGCCGAGCGCACCGGATGCGCTGCCTGACTGGCAAATGCGCGTGCGTCTGGAGCTGCCGAATCTGGGTGAAGTCAGCGCCGCTCTGCGGGTGCATGGCGATGCCTTGCGTGTCGAAGTCAGTGCCAACAGCCCGCGCAGCGTGACCTTGCTGCAGGAAAATCGGGCCGCGCTCGAGGCCTCGCTTGCCGCAGCCGGCGTCCCGCCGGCAGCGATCGTGATCGCCGCCCGCCATGCCGCGCCCTGAGGCAAGAGCGCGCGGTGGCGCTGGCACCGGGACAGAAACCGTGAGCGCAACGCGCGCGTCCGAGGCCGCGCCGTTCGGCCCGCAACACGCCGCGATTGCCCTCGCCTATGCCGGCGACGACAGCGCGCCAAGGGTTGTCGCGAAAGGCCGCGGACTGGTCGCGGAGGCGATTATCGAGCGGGCGAAGCAGCACGGAGTCTACGTACACCAGTCGCGGGAACTGGTGGCCCTGCTCATGCAGGTGGACCTCGATCAGCGCATCCCACCGCAACTTTACCGCGCCGTGGCGGAACTTCTGGCCTGGGTATATCGACTGGAGGAAGCGGCCAAGTAAGCGCGGCAGGCCGCGGGGCCGGAGAAAAGCGAATCGCCACAACAGGCGAAACCTTGTCTACGGTCAACAGCCCGCATGGGGTGGATTCCGTGTGGTATAAAATGCGGACTTCGCTGGCCAATCGCGCGCTAGACAAGAATGGCAAATCAATCCAGACCGCCTGAAGGAATCACTCCCGCCGCCTTTGACCAGAGCAAGTATCTGGTGCACTCGCGGCTGGAAATCGCCACCATTCTCGGCGCGCTGCGCAAGGCCGGCAGCATGGTTACGGCGTATTTCGGGAGCGGCAACGACTTCGTCCTCACCTGCATTGTCGCGGTTCGCCCGGAGCAGGACGAGTTGATCGTCGATCTTGGCGCCAATGCCGCCGCCAATGCACATGCGCTGCAAGCCGGGGCATTGACCTGCGTCGCCTTGCACGAGCGCGTCACGATCCGCTTTGTCGGCAACTCGCTGCGCAAGACCCGCTTTGAGGGTCGCGACGTCTTCAGCATCCAGTTCCCGGCGACGCTGCTGCGCCTGCAGCGCCGTGAAGCGTTCCGGGTACTCACGCCGCTGATCCGGCCGCTGAAATGCATCATCCAATCGCAGGAGGGGGCGCCGAACCCGACCGAGTTGACTATTGTCGACATCAGTTGCGGCGGCGTAGCCGTCCTCGATACGTGCAGTCCAAGTCATATAGTGGCGGGTATCTTGCTGCGTGGTTGCCGCATCCTGTTCCCCGACGGCGGAGAAGTGTCGGCGGATATCAAGGTCAAGAGTACCTTCGAGATCACTCTCAGGAACGGTACCAGGCGGTTGCGTGCCGGATGCGAATTCGTGGCGATGCCGGGCCGCGACCAGGCGCAAATCCAGCGCTATATCAGCAAACTCCAACGCGAGGACATGGGCCGGCACGGCAGCAGGTAGCCGTTCTTCGGCCCGGTCGAGATTCACCTCCGCAGCGGGGTCGACCGCAACAGCCTGCGCTAGTGTCCTACCGGCGCCGTATCCGGACCGGCCGAGTCGGCGGACTCGGCAAGCCCGTCCGAAAGGTTCAGGCGCGCAATCACCCGCACCCCGGCAAACCGCCGCCTCACACCTGCATGTTCATGATGTCGTGGTAGGCGGAAACGAGGCGATTGCGGACCTGCACCATCTGCTGGAACGACAGGTTGGCCTTCTGCATCGAGATCATGACCTCGTTCAGGCTGCTGTCGGGGACACCGAGTTCGAAATCACGTGCGCGCTGCATGGCGTCAACCTGGCTTCCGCTAACTTCGTCCAGCGAGTTTTTCAGCACCGTGGCGAAGTCCGGAGCGCCCGGGGCCGGCGCCGCGGCCTTGCTCGCGGCCGTCCCACTGACACTTGCCGCCGTCGCGCGCAATTGCCCAAGCAGATTGTCTATAGCGCTCGTATCCATGTCCCGTATCTCCCTTGCTCCGTTCCGTCAGCCTGAATGGCAAGCTCAGCGCGCCGCAACATCATTGCACCGACCCGCCGTCTTGCCGGTACTGCTGCAACTTGTAGCGCAAAGCACGCTCGCTGATTCCCAAACGCTCCACCGCCAGCTTGCGCGAGCCGTTCACCGCCAGCAGCGTTTCCATGATGTGCGCCCGCTCCAATGACTTCATGTCCATGTCCGTTCCCGGCATCACCGCGTCACCCTGCGGCTTCTGCTGTGGCTGTGGTTGCGGTGGCGGCGCGGCACCCAAGTCAAAATGCGCCGCTTCAATGAGGTCGCCTGTAGCCATTATTACGGCACGCTGTAACGCATTCTCGAGTTCCCGCACGTTTCCCGGCCAGCTGTGACCCAGCAGACGCCTCTCGGCGCTGGCGGCAAGCCGCAGCAGTGGCCGCCCCAAGGCCCGCGCGTATTGCGAGGCAAATCCTCGCGCCAAAGGGACAATATCCGCGGCGCGCTCGCGTAGCGGTGGCAGAGGCAGAGGCATCACGTTCAGCCGGTAGTAGAGATCGGCGCGGAATGTCCCGGCGGCAACGCAGGCCCCTAGATCGCGATTGGTGGTTGCAATAACACGGATATCGAGTGCAACCGCCTTGCTCGAACCGACACGCTCCACTTCGCGCTCCTGCAGCACGCGTAGCAGTTTGGCCTGCAACGCGAGCGGCATCTCGGAAATTTCGTCGAGCAACAGTGTGCCCCCCTGGGCTTGTTCGAACTTGCCGGCCTGAGCCTGATTGGCACCGGTAAAAGCGCCGCGCTCATAGCCAAACAGGGTTGCTTCCAGCAGGCTGTCGGGGATGGCGGCGCAGTTGATCGCCACAAAAGCCTTGTTGGCCCGCGGCGAATGGCGGTGAATGTAGCGCGCGAGGACCTCTTTGCCGGTGCCGCTCTCGCCCGAGAGCAACACGGTGGTCGTCGCGGCGGCAACCCGCGCAGCCAGGGCGAGCAGCGCAGTCGTCGCTGGATCCTCGGCAACGATGCCGTCAAGGTTCTCGGGTTGGGGCCGCATACAGTAGCGGTCGACCAGTTCGAGCAGGCTGGCCGGCTCGAATGGCTTGGCCAGGTAATCGCTGGCCCCGGAGCGCATCGCCGCGACCGCGCTCTCGATATCACCGAAGGCGGTCATCAGAACCACCGGGACATGGGGATGGATCGTCCTGATCTCGCGCAACAGGCCGAAACCGTCCAATGGCTCCATCTGAATGTCGCTGATCACCAGGCCGAACTGCCGCCGCGCCATCGCCGCGAGCGCCTCGCTGCCGTCCGCAGCCGGACTGACCACGTGGCCAGCGAGTTCCAGCGTAATGCACAACGCATCGCGCAGGTCGTGATCGTCCTCAACGATCAGGAGTGGCAACGAATGCATGCAGACATCCTCAATTCAACCCGACAGCGCTCGAATTGGCGCCGGCGCCAGGGGCAGACACAGCCTGAACTCGCTACCTTCGCCTGGCACCGAGCGTACGCTGATACTGCCGCCGTGCGTTTCGGCCACCGAGCGTACGATCGCAAGCCCGAGACCGGTTCCACCCCTGCGCGTCGTGAAAAAGGGTTCAAACAAATGCTCCTGAAGTGCGGCGGCAATACCTGCACCGGTATCGCTGACGCAAAACGCCACCTGCCCATTCGCAACGGATGCGGTGAGCCGGATACTTCCACCCGCGTTGCACGCTTGCACCGCGTTTTCCAGCAAGCTCAGCAGCGCACCGCCAAGCGCCTGCCGGTCCACATGAATCACACAGCCACCACTCTCGTCACAGAGTTCAGCAAGCAATCCCCGTGCCATGGCCTGCGGTTCGATGATCTGGAATGCCTCGGACAGCATGTCCTCAACCGCCGAAAGCTCGCAACCGGCGTTAACTCCCCGCACGAACTGCAACATGTCATTGACCAGCCGCTCCAGATGGTGCAAGCGCTCGACCGTCTTGTTGGCGAAGCGCGCGCGCTCGGCAGCCGGCAGATCCTCCCCACCCAACTGGGCCGCATAAAGTAGTGCGGTCGCAAGCGGGGTGCGCAATTGGTGCGCCAGTCGCGCGGCCATTTCCCCCATCGCGGCCAAGCGCTCCTGGCGTTGCCGCGATTCGCGCTCAGCCTCTCTCGCCTCGAACTGGCGCCGCAGCTCTCCGTTGGCGAGCGCAAGTTCCTGAGTCAGCCTCTCGCCTTCCTGCCGCAGCTCCTCGTATGCCAGACACAGATCCGAAGATGCGAGACTGAATACTTGGAATGCCTGCTGCAATTCCTGCGGGCTGAGTGTACTGACCTGATTCATCTACTCCTGTCGCTTCCCTGATGGGTGACGAGCCGTATGCCACTACCCTTCTACTATAGGACAGAGCACAGACTAGCATCGCTTTTTTTTTCTTTCGGCACAAGAAACACCAATAAATGCGCGCTTATTGGGCGTTTGGCGAGAATCGTGGCGCCCATAATCGTTACACTCCTTCGACAGAAGGCGGGAAAGGGATGGCCATCGGCATGACACACACGCAAGCGCTTGATAACGCCGCCAAGGCTTCGGGCAACTACCTGTGGCGATAGACTCCACGCTTTCCCCTGCAGCCCGCATTCAGGCGCTCAGCCTGATTCCGCTGCAGCAGAAATTCGGCATCATGGTTGCGGTTGCGGCCATGGTAGCGCTCGTCGTCGGCGGCTGGCTCTGGGGCCAAAGCCCGGATTACCGGGTGCTCTACGCCAATTTGTCGGACCGTGACGGTGGCGCCATAATCAGTTCGCTGCAACAGATGAACGTCCCGTTCAAATTTGCCGAAGGCAGTGGCGCATTGCTGGTCCCTGCCAATCAGGTGCATGAAGTGCGCCTGCGTCTCGCTGGCCAGGGACTACCCAAGGGGGGGCTGGCCGGCTTCGAGCTGATGGAAACGCAGAAGCTTGGCACCTCCCAGTTCCAGGAGCAGGTTAACTACCAGCGTGCCCTGGAGGGCGAGCTCGCGCGCTCAATCCAGTCGCTCTCGGCAGTGAGCGGCGCGCGGGTGCACCTGGCATTTTCCAAACCATCGGTTTTTGTGCGCGAGCAGCAAAAGCCCAGTGCATCGGTGCTTCTCAGCCTGCATCCTGGCCGCAGCCTCGATGCCGGGCAGGTCAGTGCGATCGTTCACCTGGTGTCGAGCAGCATCCCGGATCTGCCGGTCAAGAACGTGACGGTAGTCGACCAGAGCGGCAACCTCCTGACGGCCCAGGCCGGCAACAGCGCGGGACTCGACCCAAGCCAGCTCAAGTACGTCCATGAAGTCGAACGAAGCTTCGTCAAGCGCATCGAGGCGATACTGAATCCGCTTATCGGGGGAGGCAATGTACTGGCCCAAGTCACCGCGGATATCGATTTCTCGCAAAGCGAAAACATCGCGGAAACGTACACTCCGAATCAGGCCGCAGCCGCCGCGGCCGTGCGCAGCCAGCAGACGAGCGAATCGAGCGGCGCTGGCAATGCACCGGCGGGCGGCGTGCCAGGCGCCCTAAGCAATCAGCCACCGGCAAATCCCAGCGCCCCGATCACCGCAGCACCAGCGCCCGCTGGCGCGCCAGGACAGGCCGCTCCAGCCGCGCCGGGCCTGGCTCAGCCGGGTACACCGCCGTCCGCCACCCGTCGCGACTCGACGGTCAATTACGAGGTCGACAAGACCATCAAGCATACACGCCAGCCAGTCGGCACCATCAAGCGCCTGTCGGTTGCCGTGGTGGTTAACCACCGCAAGGTGGCCGATGCCGATGGCAAGGTCGCCAGCAAAGCGTTGTCCGCAGACGAACTCGAGCAGATCAATGCCCTGGTCAAAGAGGTCATGGGCTATAGCCAGGAGCGCGGCGATTCGCTCAATATCACCAACAGCGCGTTCTCTGCACCCGAAACCGAGCCTATCGCCGAACTCCCGCTGTGGAAGCAGCCCGACACCATTGCCACCGCCAAAGAGGTTGGCAGGAACTTGCTGATCGCCGGGCTGATTCTGTTCCTGGTGCTCGGCGTGCTGCGCCCATTGCTCACCAAATTGAGCGAAGCGCGCCCGGCCGCATCCGGCCCGGGCAATGCTGATGAGGCAGTTAGCGCTGCCGCAGGCGGTGAACCGCAACAGCGGGATGGCTTCGAAGCGAATCTGACTGCCGCAAAGGAGCTCGCTCGCAGTGAGCCAATGCTGGTCGCCAATGTGGTCAAGGAATGGGTCAACGGCAATGAGTAACGAAGGCGTGGAGAAAGGTGCCATTCTGCTGCTGTCGCTGGGCGAAGAAGGCGCAACGGAGGTTTTCAAACACCTTGGTCCGCGCGAAGTGCAAAAGCTCGGACTCGCCATGGCCAACCTGAAGGACGTCTCCCGCGACAAGATCGAAAGCGTGCTCAGTTCGTTTCGTAGCCGTGCGGAAGAGAAGACATCGCTGGGCTTGAACTCCGGGGAATACCTGCGCAGCGTGCTGACCAACGCGCTTGGTGACGACAAGGCTGGCAACCTGATTGACCGCATTCTCCATGGCGGCGACACCAGCGGCATCGAAGGCCTGAAGTGGATGGACTCGGCAGCCGTCGCCGAATTGATCAAGAACGAACATCCACAGATCATCGCTACCATTCTGGTGCACCTGGACCGCGATCAGGCGAGCGAAATCCTGGGTGCGTTTGTCGAGCGCCTGCGCAACGACGTACTGCTGCGCATCGCCACACTCGATGGCATCCAGCCCGCGGCGTTGAGCGAGCTCAACGACGTGCTCACCAAGCTGCTGTCGGGCAACAACAACCTCAAGAAAAGCGCGATGGGTGGCGTGCGCGCGGCGGCCGAAATACTCAATTTTGTCCCCGGCAATCTGGAAGGCGGGCTGATCGAGAGCATCAGAGAGTATGACGCCGATCTGGCCCAGAAGATTCTCGACGAGATGTTCGTGTTCGCGAACATCATGGACATTGATGATCGCGGCATCCAGCTGCTGTTGCGCGAGGTGCAGTCGGAATCGTTGATCGTTGCGTTGAAGGGTGCCGCTGAAGATCTGCGCGAGAAGATTTTCAAGAACATGTCGCAGCGCGCCGCAGAGATGCTGCGCGACGATCTGGAAGGTAAGGGGCCAGTACGCGTTTCGGAAGTCGAAGCAGAACAGAAAGAGATTCTGAAGATCGTGCGCCGCTTGGCCGACGAAGGCCAGATCGCGCTCGGCGGCCAGGGAGACGACAGTTATGTCTGACGCGGTCGCCACCAAACTGGGGCGTACTGCCTACCAGCGCTGGGAGCTCGACTCGTTCGATGCGCCACCGCCCTCGTTCGAGGAACCTCGGGAACAGCCACCTTACGTGGCCGCAATGCTTCCCACTGCCGATGAGTTGGAGCGTTTGCATCAACAGGCACACGACGAAGGGTTTGCCGCCGGTCACCAGGCAGGAAGCGCCAAGGTGGCCGCAGAGGCCGAACGGCTGCGGCAGATCGTGGACACGCTGATCGGCACCTCACAGCAGTTCGATCAGGGATTGGCCAACGATCTGGTTGAACTCGCCCTGGCAATCAGCCAGCAAGTCATGCGCCAGATGATCGAACTGCGACCCGAAGTGATCATCCCCGTGGTCAACGAGGTGCTCGGCCAGTTACCGCTGTCGCATCAGCGCGCACGCCTGATTCTGCATCCGGATGATGTAGACTTGGTGAAGGAAAGTCTGGGCGATCGCATCAAGCGGTCCGGCTGGGAGATCCTTGGAGATATCCAGATGGGCCGTGGCGGCTGCAGACTGGATGCAACCGAATGCGAAATAGACGCAACCCTTGAGAGCCGCTGGCAGCGTGTCGTCAGCGCGATCGGGAGTGACAGTGCCTGGATCGAGTGACGTCGCGTGCGCACTGCGCAACGAGCACTGGCGCGCTTTCCTGCGCGATCGCCGTGAAGTGGTGGCACAGACCAACCCAGTTCTGGTGAGTGGGCGCCTGACGCGGGTCGCCGGATTGGTGATGGAGGCCACGGGACTGAAGCTCGCCGTCGGCAGTGGTTGCTCGGTGGAACTCCCCAACGGCGGCGTCGTCGACGCCGAGGTCGTCGGTTTCTCGGGCGACAAGCTATTCCTGATGCCGGCCAATGACGTGTACGGACTGGTTCCCGGAGCGCGGGTGTTTCCGGTCGAAATCGCGCAGACCCTACCCAAGAATGGCGGTGGTATCCTTCGGCGACGGCGCGGATCCGACCGCGCCAAGCATCTTCCCGTTGGCGATGCCTTGCTCGGGCGAGTGCTTGACGGCGCCGGACGACCTCTGGACCGCCTCGGGCTGTTGCTTTCCGAGCATAGTGCACCGCTGCAAAGCCGCCCCTTCAACCCGCTCGAGCGCATGCCGATCACTCACACGCTGGACGTTGGTGTACGCAGCATCAACGCGCTGCTCACCGTGGGTCGGGGACAGCGAATGGGTCTGTTCGCCGGTAGTGGCGTGGGCAAGAGCGTGCTCCTCGGCATGATGGCACGCTATACCAGCGCCGACGTGATCGTGGTGGGACTGATCGGCGAGCGCGGGCGTGAAGTGAAGGAATTTATCGAAGACATCCTCGGGTCAGAAGGTCTGGCCCGGTCGGTCGTGGTTGCCGCTCCGGCAGATACCAATCCGCTGATGCGTCTGCAGGGCGCCGCCTATGCCACCACCATCGCGGAGCATTTCCGCGACCAAGGCAAGCACGTCCTCCTGATCATGGACTCGCTCACGCGCTATGCCATGGCTCAACGAGAAATTGCGCTGGCCATCGGCGAACCCCCCGTCACCAAGGGCTATCCGCCTTCGGTGTTCGCAAAATTGCCGCAACTGGTGGAGCGCGCCGGCAATGGCGCCGAAGGTGGCGGCTCGATTACCGCCTTCTATACCGTGCTGGTTGAGGGTGACGACTTGCAGGATCCCATTGCCGACAGCGTGCGCGCCATTCTCGACGGCCACATCGTGCTGACGCGCCTTCTGGCCGACCAGGGGCACTTCCCAGCGATCGACATCGAGGCCTCGGTAAGCCGTGTCCTTCCCAATCTGGTCACTACCCAACAACTCGAATTGGTATTTCATTTCAAGTCGCTGTATTCTCGCTATCAGCGTAGCCGCGACCTGATCAGCGTGGGCGCCTACAGTAGCGGCCACGACCCGGCATTGGACGAGGCCATCCGCATGCAACCGCACTTTGAACTGTTCCTCAAGCAAGGCATACGCGAATGTCAGCCCTATGATACCAGTGTGAGTCAGCTTGCCGCCCTCTTCCAGTCGTGAGTTCAGCCTATAATCATCATTAGCAAAATAAGAGGAAGCCATGTTCAAACGATTTCCCTTACAGTCTCTGCTCGACCTTGCACAACTGGACAGCGATACCGCAGCCGCCCGGTTGGGTGCCAGCAACGGCCATGAGAGGGACATGGACCAGCGCCTGCAAATGCTCCTCGAATATCGCAGCGAATACAGCGAGCGCATGGCGCGCGTTACGCAGACAGGCATGCACAGTGTAGACTTGCGCAATTTCCGCGAATTCATCGACAAGATCGATGCTGCTATTGAATTGCAGCGCGAACTCGTGGCAAAGGCAAGGATTGCGGTCGAAGCCGGACAGTTACACTGGCACTCGCAACGGCGCAAGCTCAGGTCCTTCGACACGCTCTCTCAGCGCCATAGTGAAGCAGCGCGGGTAAGCGAATCCCGCCAGGAGCAGAAGGAACAGGATGAACTTGCTGTGAAGAGTTTTCTCGACAAACCCATAATCATGGGCTGATCCCGCGCTCCACGACTGAAGAAGAATTGCGGTGGCGCCCCCGAGCGGATATTTCGCGCGGCAGTGGGTGCAGAACTACCGCCTCACTGCAGGTCTCCGGCGCGACGCCTCGGGCACGTTGTTTGCATGTTGATGAGTCGTGGAAAGTAACGCCTGCATTGCAGTTGGAGGTGGTGCTGATGCGAGCTGGCATGTCCTGCCGGCGTGATCTCGACACTTTGCTTCGTCTCGAACTGAAGGAGACATCTTGACTGACTTGCCAATTCCCGCAATTCTCCCTGCGGCTACTGCTACCCCTGCTCCGCGCTCGGCCGCGTCAACTTCGTCGTTGAAGGAAGTTGCAGCAACCGATGGCACGTCACAGGTGGCTCCCAGTTCGTTCCAGGAAGCATTGAAACAGGAACTGGAGTCCGGGCTGGATGGCTCAGTCTTGTCTCCATTTGCTACCGTGAGGATTGCAGACCCCAATGCGAGTCCCGAATCCCGTGACGATGCGGCACAGGCAATTGCTGCATCCGATGCACTGCCTGGACTTGTCCTTGTTGGCACGGTCATCGCTCCGCCGTCGCTCCCCGTCGCTCCCGTGCCACCACAGCCGAATGCCACGATGGATGCCGCGCGCACCGCTGCTGCGCTTGGACAAAATCCCGCTCCACTGAAGCTGATAAACCCATCGGCTGAGCCAGGGAGTCCAATCCAGCCAACGACTGGACAGCAATTGCCGGCGCCACCGAGTACGGCAAATTTTGCCGCCTCCGACAAGTTCCTGCCGGTAGCCGCAAGTGAGGCGCAGCGTGAAGTCCCATTGGATCCCAGCCTTCTGGAAAAGCCGAGGACAGTGCAGATCGCGCCCACCGTACTGCATTCTGACAGGGTACCGGAGCCGTTCTCGCCCGCTCCGACGACGACATTGAATGCACCGCTGGGGCAACGGGGCTGGGACCAGGGCTTGGGTGATCAACTGGTATGGATGGCTAGTCAGAAGCACCAGGTGGCGGAACTGCACCTCAACCCGCCCGACCTCGGGCCGTTGAAGATCAGGCTTACGCTAGACAACGACTCGGCAAGCGCGCAGTTCGTTTCCCACCACATAGCAGTGCGTGAGGCAATTGAGACTGCCATGCCGCGCCTGAAGGAAATGCTCGCCGATTGCGGCATTGCTCTTGGCAATACCAGTGTCAGCGCCGAGTCCTTCCATGAGCGGGCACAACAGGAGGCGCAGGCATACGCTGCACAGGCCGACGTCACCATACCGGGCACTGGCGTCATCAGCCGAGGTGTGCAACTATTGCACATGGCGCGCGGCTTGGTCGACACCTATGTCTGAGCTTGGCATCGGTGTCAAGCGCGCTACACAAACCGTCAAGCTGCCGGGCGTTCACTGATCTATTTGTTCAAGCGCGCAAACGGCGGATCGCCAATAATTAGCGCATTCCCTTCGACAAAGGCAGATCATGGCAAACAGCACTTCCAAGGACCCCAAAGCCGCGCCAAAAGATGAGGAGCCCGCGCCTGCCGCCCCAGGCAAGAAGCGCCTCATACTCATCATTGCTTTGGTGCTGGTGGTGGTGCTGGCTGGCGCCGGTGGTGCCTGGTATTTCCTCAAGAGTCCGCCCCCAGCAGCCGACGGCAAGCCGGATACATCCAAGACGGCCAAGCCGCCAGTGTTCGTCCCAATGGAGCCATTCACCGTCAACCTGCAACACGACGACCTGTCGCCTCAGTACCTGCAGGTCGGATTGTCGCTGAAGGTGGCTGACTCGGCCGTGGTCGACGCGCTCAAACTGCACATGCCCGAAATCCGCAACCGTGTCCTGCTCCTGCTGTCGAGCAAGAAGGCCAGCGACATCACCACGCTCGAAGGCAAGCAGGCCCTGAGTGCCGAACTCATGCACGAGATCAGCCAGCCTCTCGCGGGCAGCGCGCAGGCCAAGGGGGTTGAAAGCGTGCTGTTTACCTCCTTTGTCATCCAGTAATCACCAATGAGTCAGGACTTTCTCTCACAGGAGGAGGTCGACGCGCTATTGAAAGGCGTCACCGGAGAGCTGGACGAGGCGCCCCAGGAGGTCGACACTTCAAGCGTTCGCCCCTACAACCTGGCGACCCAGGAGCGCATCGTTCGCGGGCGCATGCCAACCCTGGAGGTCATCAACGAGCGCTTTGCGCGCCAACTGCGCGTTGGTCTGTTCAACTTCATGCGGCGTACGGCGGATATTTCCGTTGGACCGATCCGCATCGTCAAGTACAACCAGTTCATCCGCAACCTGGTGGTGCCGACCAACCTGAACCTGGTCCAGGCCAAGCCACTGCGCGGAACGGCCTTGTTCATTTTCGACCCAAACCTTGTGTTTCTGGTAGTGGACAACATGTTCGGCGGGGACGGCAGATTCCGCGCCCGAGTCGAGGGCCGTGATTTCACTCTCACGGAACAAAGGATTATCCAGCGCCTGCTCGGTGTTGTCTTTGAGGAGTATGAGAAATCCTGGAAACCGGTGTTCGAACTCAAATTCGAGTTTCTGCGGTCCGAGCTGAATACGCAGTTCGCCAACATCGCAACGCCGAACGAAGTGGTCGTGGTCACCACATTCAACATCGAGTTTGGCTCAACCGCCGGAGAATTCCACATCTGCATGCCTTACGCCATGATTGAACCAGTTCGCGACAAGCTCAACAACAGCATGCAGGGCGAACAGATGGTCGTGGACAGGCGCTGGCTGCGCTTGCTCGCGCAGCAGATTCAGATGGCCGAAGTCGAGCTCGTCGCGACTCTGGGGCAGACGGCGGTAACCTTTGACCAGATCCTGAAGATGAGGGCCGGTGACGTCATTGCCCTGGAAATACCAGAAGCCATTATTGCCGCTGTCGATGGGGTGCCGGTGATGGAATGCCGCTACGGACAGTTCAATGGCCAGTACGCGCTGAAAGTCGAAAAAATGCTGACCAGTTCTGCCACCGAATGAGAAGGAGATGAACATGGACGATGTCGAGCAGGAGACAGGTCAGATCAGCGCCGATGACTGGAGTGCGGCAATGCTGGAACAGGAAGCAGCGCCTTCACCGGCCAGTGCCGCCCCGCCCATCTTCGAGCAGTTTGCTGCAAGCGGCGGCAGCTCCGCCCAGCACACCGATCTTGATATGATCCTCGACATTCCGGTGCAACTTGAGGTTCAGTTGGGGCGCACCAAGATCGCGATCAAGAATCTCTTGCAACTGGCCCAGGGATCGGTGGTGGAACTTGACGGCATGGCCGGTGAGCCCATGCAGGTGCTGGTAAACGGTTGCCTCATCGCACAAGGTGAAGTAGTTGTCGTGAACGACAAGTTCGGTATCCGACTGACCGACATCATTACGCCATCCGAGCGCATTCGCAGGCTGAACCGGTAATCAACATGCTGCCTCTCGTGCGACTTATCGGAAGCCCGGTACGACGGGCCTGCATAGCTGTTTTCGGCTGTCTGCTGGATCTGCCGACAGCCGTCGCTACCACCACTGCCGCCGCGACAGCGCCAGCCGGCACTGCAGCCGGCGTATCCGCGGGTGGCATTTTCCAAGTGGCGCTTGGGCTGGGGGCCGTTCTGATTCTGGTGGGTGCTTCCGCCTGGCTGCTGAAGCGCTTTTCCGGCATCCCGAGTTCCGCTTCCGGCCTGATTCGCATCATCGGCGGCACCGCTGTGGGCCAGCGCGAGCGTATCATCTTGGTGGAGATCGCCGATACTTGGCTAGTTGTCGGCATCGCTCCTGGCCAAATGCGTACCCTGCACACGATGCCAAAGGCGGAATCGGTCGTCACACCGGACGCGCAAGCACCATCCGACAACAATTTTGCGAGCTGGCTGCATCGCGTAACGGAGAGGCGCACGCGTGCTTAGCCAAGTGCTGAACCCCGCGAATTGCCATATCAGGGCCAATGTGCTTCGCTGCTGCGCCCTGCTCTGCCTGCTGGTCACGATGCCGGCGATGGCCCAAGACCTGTCGCTGCCCGCGCTCAGCAGCAAACCAGGTCCCGGTGGTGGCCAGACCTATACGCTCAGCGTGCAGACGCTGCTTATGCTCACCGCGCTTTCGTTTCTACCGTCAGTCCTGCTGCTGATGACCAGCTTTACCCGCATCGTCATCGTGCTCTCGCTCTTGCGCCACGCACTCGGGCTACAGTCCACACCTTCCAACCAGGTTGTGATCGGTCTGTCACTGTTCCTGACTCTGTTCGTGATGTCGCCGGTGCTCGACCGCATCTATACCGAGGCGTACCAACCACTCGCCGAAAACAAGATTGAATTTGTTGAGGCGTTAGACAGGGGTGCGGCACCGCTACACGCGTTCATGCTGCGCCAGACGCGGGAAACGGACCTCGCACTGTTCGCCCGGATCGCCAACCAGCCGTCGCTGGCGACGCCATCGCAGGTGCCACTCAAGATCCTGATTCCGGCCTATGTCACCAGCGAACTTAAGACCGCGTTCCAGATCGGCTTCCTGGTGTTCCTCCCGTTCATGATCATTGACATGGTCGTGGCCAGCGTATTGATGTCGATGGGCATGATGATGATGTCACCGGCGACCATCTCGCTGCCATTCAAGATCATGTTGTTCGTGCTTGCCGATGGCTGGAACCTGCTGATCGGCTCGCTGGTCCAGAGCTTCCATACCTGACATGACGCCGGAAAGCGTCCTCTGGATCGCGCAGCATGCGCTGGAGATCACCTTGCTGATGTCGGCACCGCCTCTCTTGGCAGCCCTGCTCACCGGCCTTCTGGTAAGCGTGTTCCAGGCCGCCACACAGATCAACGAAATGACCCTGTCGTTCATCCCCAAACTGCTGGCTATCTTCGGCGCGCTGGTGCTTTTCGGCCCATGGATGCTGGCACTCCTGCTCGACTACATTCGCGATCTGTTCACCGGCATTCCCGGCATGATCGGTTGAACACCGATCAACGCCCTTCGGCATGATCAGCGTCACCACCGAACAACTCAATGTCTGGTTAGCCGCCTTTTTCTGGCCGCTGGCTCGCATCTTGGCCCTTATCGCCAGCGCCCCGGTAATCGGCAATCCCAGTGTCCCGGCACGGGTGAAGGTCGGGCTGGCGATATTTGTCACGCTTCTGGTGGCGCCCTTGCTACCCGCCCCCCCCAGCACTGATCCAGCATCGGCCAGCGGACTCCTCATCCTGGCGCAACAGATCCTGATTGGCCTCGCCATGGGCTTCACCTTGAGAATAGTGATTCACTCGGCAGAAATGGCCGGCGAGTTGATCGGTCTGCAGATGGGCCTGGGCTTTGCTACCCTTTACGATGCGTCGGTACCCGGAATGATACCGGTGATCGGGCAATACCTGGGCATCGTCATCAGCCTGGCATTGCTTGCGGTCGACGGCCATCTGCTGATGCTTTCGGCGTTGGTTGAGAGTTTCCACGTGTTGCCAATTGCTCCCCTTTCGGCCCCTTCCGGACTACGCGCCGTGGCTGAGTGGGGCGGCAAGATCTTTTCCTATAGCCTGGCTCTGTCTCTACCCTTGCTGGCGGCACTACTGATCACCAACCTCGCTCTGGGAGTACTCACCCGCGCCGCGCCGCAGCTTAATATCTTTGCTGTGGGATTTCCGCTCACAATCCTGATGGGAATCCTTATGCTAACGCTCTCATTCAGGTATTTCGCGCCCGCCTTCGAGCGCATGTTGATGGCGGGCTTCACGGCAATCTTGCAAGTCGCTACCGCACTGCGCTAGGGATTCAGTCAAATCACTACCGGCGCGTCACTCGCTACGCCTGCCACAATGAGGATGGCGCGTTGTATTTGATCAAGCGCCGCCGACATTGCCGCGATCGCCGTGACAGGCCATGCTGACCCAGTTCATAGGTAATCGAAGAGAGACATCCCGGCAATTCTTGCGAATGATTTCTGCGCCGCCTCGAGATTTGCCTGCTGCTGGATCAACTCCGATGATGCCTTGGCGTAGTCGAGATCCTGCAGACGAGACAGCGTCTGGCTGTATTGCAACGCAAGATCTTCCTCGCTACTCTTCGCCGAATCGAGTTCCTTCAAGCGGGAACCGGCCGACGCGCGGATCGTGAGAACGTTGTCCATTGCGTTGTCAAGGTTGCGCTGTGCCCCGACCAGGCCGTTGGTCAGCGCAGCGCCACCGGAGGAAGACTCCAGCAAACTCGCGAGGTTATCGATGGTCTTGAAGACATCCTGATTCGTGCTCGCATTGATCGTGAAACTGTCACCATTCCCTGGAGTGCCTGCGATCGCCACCTGGGCGCCAAAGTCGAAGGTGGGCGGCCCAACCTGACTGAAAGCGATAGCGCTACCGCTGGCATAGGTTCGCGGATAAGGCGGCGCTGCCGGCGCAACTCCGGTCAGCAGCGAATTTCCGGAGACGTTGTCGATGATGTCGTACGTGGTCGCCCCACCACTCACGGCAAACCTGACCGTGTAATCCTTGCTGTTTCCAGCGACATTCCATTTGGCGGGATCGAGCACGATGCCGGCGTCGATCACAGCGGTGCCGGTATTGGCGCTTGACGCCCCCGTGGCGAACGTGCCATTGCCGGTGAGAATACGTTGAAACACATCGACGCCTGCGTCGCTTACGGCAATCCGCCGCGAGGCGCTCACCTGAATCAGGCGCTGCCCCTGGTCACCGTTGTAGACAACCGTTCCCGGTGCTGACTCGTTGAATGGTCGGGTTCCGCCCTGGTAACCGGAGAACACATACTGACCTCCGCCATCAACGCTGTTGGCCAACCCGAGCAGTTCCTGATACCGGCCACGCAGGTCGTTGGCGAGAATGGCACGGTCTCCCTGGCTCAGTACCGGGTTGCCGGCATTGACCGCGATATCCCTGACATCCTGCAACAGCCTCGAGATGCTGCCCAGTGCGGATTCTTCCAATGCCAGACCATCGTTTGCCGTACCAATATTCACCCCATACTGTTCGTTAAGCGCCTGCGGCTGTTTTACTTCGAGGACGCGCGCCGCGGCAACTGGATCGTCGGCCGGAGTCAGGATTCGTCGGCCGCTGGCAATCTGCTGCTGAACCTGTAGCAAGCTTTCGGTCTGCCGCTGCATTGCGGCTATACCAGAATCATACATGGTGCTACTGCTGATGCGCATGAGCCGCTCCTATCTCCCCAAGTCCAGCAACGTCTGAAACAGCGTGCCGGCAATCTGTATCATCTTGCCCGAAGCCTGATAGGCCTGCTGATAGCGCAGAAGGTTAGCCGCTTCCTCATCGAGGTTAACCCCGGAAACCGACTGCTGTGCCTGCCGGGTCTGGGCAATGACGGTTTTTTGCGCTTTCGAGGTCACCTCGATCTGCCGCGCCGTATTGCCAACTTCACTCACCAGTTGGCTGTAAGCGCTCTGGAACGACGCCGTCGACTGGCTACCGACAATACTTGCGTTCTTGCCGAGGGTATTGGCGGTCTGTAGCGCCCCGAGGGCAAGCGCGTTGCGATTGTCGGCAACACCGTTAATGTTGCGGTCAACCGTAAATTTATCGCCATTCCCCGGCGCGCCGGCAATGGTGAAAGTGATACCGTTGAAACTGATGCTATTGCCCGGCGTATAGGCAAAGGGACCTGCCGCAGGCACCGCGCCACTCACTGCGAACTGGCCAAGCGCGGCATTGAAGGTCAGCGTTATGGTTCCGGGCAGTGGCAGGTTGGCGACACTTGTGACGCTGCCTGCAGAAATGGTTCCGTTGCCGCTGTTGCCAAGCGCAGCCGCGGTGCGGATGGGCGCAGCTGCGGCAACGCGCGCAGGATCCGTCACGGCGACGCCGAAGTTGCTCGCCCCCAGACGGGTCGGCTCGACCAGCCAGTTGTCGTTGAGGCTGGCCCCAGCCGATATGGTCAGAGTCACTCCGTCCGCATTGAAGCTGTAGGGATAACCGGCAGTCGGGAACGTGATTGCGGTGGTCACCCCATCGGAGATCCGGGTCAGCAGGAAATTTTCGTTGGGCCCGGCAACACCATTGTATTGAAGCCGATAGTCGCTGGTCGTCAGGGCGCTGACGTCCTGCAACACTGCCGTTACGCCAGCGGTACCCGCGTTGTTCGAACTCGCCAGCGCCACGGGGTTGCCAACCGCAAAAAAGGTCCCGCCCAACGCACCGTTCAGGTCCTGCCCGAGCGCATGCTGAGCGTTGAATGTCTGCGCCAGCCCCATCGCCACCCGTCCGAGTCCGTTCTGCACTGCGTCCAGCGTATTTGCACGGAAGCTGACCAATCCGCCCAGCCGCCCACCCTGGATGCTGGCCGGATTGAGCAGTACGGTCGAGGCGCCGCTCTGGTAACCGACCTCGAGGCGCTGCGGATCCTCCGGCGATGGCGCAGCCATGAGTGCGAAGGTTTGGCTGCCGATGACAACCGGCTGGCCAGTGCCCACAAAAACGCTATAGCTGCCGTTGTCATCCTTGACCACCGAAGCACGGATTTCCTGGTTGAGGGCCGCCACCAGCGCATCGCGCTGATCACGCAGATCGTTCGCCGGTTGTTGCGCCGTTGCGCTCTCGGCCACCAGGATGTTGTGGTTGAGGCTAGCGATCTGCTGGGCGTAGGCGTTGATCGAAGCGATGCTGCTCACGATCTCCGAGTTGATACCGGTGCGCACTTGAGCAATTTGTTGATCGAAATCCTGGAGGCGCCCGCTAAGCGCATTTGCCGATGACAGCAGCGCTTGGCGCGACGGCACAGATTCCGGATGCGCGGCGACATCCGCCACTCCGCTAAAAAATTCTTGTAGCGTGGGCGCCAATCCCGTGCTCGGATCGCCCAGCATATTGGCGAGTTGCGCTATCTGGGCGTTATACGCATCAAGTTGGCTGCCCTGGGTCTCAGCCAGTGTAAGCTGATTGGTCAGCACATCGCTGTAGAGGCGTCTTACCGTAGTGACCTCCACACCGTTTCCGAGGAAACCCGCGCCGGTGAATTGCGGAAGGTTGCTCACCTGAACGACCTGCTGGCGGCTGAATCCGGCGGTCGAGGCATTGCTGATGTTATGCCCCGTCGTGACCAATCCAGCTTGCGCCGCATTCATCCCGCTGACGCCAATGCCAAAAACACTCATTCCCATCTAGATCGTCCTCATCTTGGCGATGCCTCGGGGCCATGAATAGATCCGTCACACCGGCGATGGGCGGTTTCCAGCAATTGCACAGACTGGATTCGAACGCCTTCCGGAAGGACAGATTCACACATGATCAGTACCTCACTAGTCAACATTAGCGACAGATCCAGCGAAGTATTGAGCAAAATCTATGCACGATCCATGCCAGATGCGCATCAAGCCATGAGTGTCTGCCGCATGCGCGCGCCGTTCAGAATACTCGTCAGCTTTTCCGCGTACTGCGGGTCGGTCGCATAACCCGCTCTCTGCAGCCCCTGGGCAAAACCGGCGCTGTCGGTTTGCTTCAGCACCGAGGCGTAGCGCCGGTTACCTTGCATCAGGCTGGCGTAGTCCTGAAATGCCTCGGCATAGGATGCATAGGCACGAAACTTTTGCAGCACCTTGCGCGGTGCACCGTCGATATACTCGGTGGTCATCACCTCGACACTACGGCCACCCCAGTTGCTCCCAGCCTTGATGCCGAACAAGTTGAAACTTTGGCTGCCATCGGCGGCACGAATCTCATGCTTGCCCCAGCCGCTCTCGAGTGCTGCCTGCCCGAGCAGGAAGCGGGCCGGAATACCAGTCGCGTTGCTCACCTCGACAGCGTAGTCTTTCATGCGTGCAAGAAAGTCCTGGCCGCGGCGCTCTGCTTCGGTCTTGACGCCACCGGATTTTGACTCGGTGACAGGCTTGGGCGTCGTCACGGTGGGTGCTGTTGCGCCTGTCGCCTGTGCAGGCGGCTCAACCCCGGCAACTGCTGCGCGGTTCCGCATCAGTTGCCGGAACATGACGTCGCCGAGACCGATGCCCTTGGTCGACAGGCTTTGCGCCATCTGCTGATCGAGCATCGAGGTATAGGCGCGAGTCTGGTCGCTATCCATCAGGCCATCCTGTGGCGTGGCGTCGCGCATGCTTTTCAGCAGCGTGTGCAGGAACACCGACTCGAACTGCTGCGACACGGCCTTGAGCGCCTGATCCGGATTCTGCTTCGCTTGCAGCCGCAGCGCATCCAGACCGCGCCCATCAAGTGCAAGTCTGCCCTGAACGTTGTTGGCTTGAATCATCGTAGCTCTACCCCTTCCTTGGATTCCATCACTGACGCTTGCCGCCTATCAAATGACTTCCAGCTCGGCGCGCAGGGCACCCGCCGCTTTCATCGCTTGCAGTATCGACTGCAAATCCTGCGGCGTGGCACCCAGTGAATTGAGTGCCTTGACCACCTCGCCGAGGGAAACGCTCTGCTTGACGATGGTAAGTCCTCCCTTGTCGGTCCGGACATCGAGCTGTGCACTCTCTGTCACGACTGTCTGCCCTCTTGACAGTGACCCAGGCTGGCTGATCACCGGTTCGCTTCTGACTTCCACCGTCAGATTGCCGTGCGCGACGGCGCACTGCTCCACCATTACCGTCTGATTCATGACGACCGAACCGGTGCGCGCATTGACGATCACCTTGGCGCTAGCCTGGGTAGGTGTCACTTCCAGACTCTCGATCCTGGCCAGAAACATCACCCGCTCATCCGCCGAGAGTGGTGCGCGAACCTTGATCTGGCGTCCATCTACCGCCTCCGCGGTGCCTGCAAAGATCCGTGCATTGATGACGTCGACGATCCGCTTCGCAGTCCCGAAGTCAGTGGAGTTGAGTTCCAGATTGACATACTCTCCCTGACCGAGTTCTGTCGGGACGCTGCGCTCGACCGTGGCGCCGGCGCTGATCCGTCCCACGTTCAAGTGATTGACCTGTACGCTGCTGCTGCCACTCGCCGAACTCGCGCCGACACCACCGACCAGGACATTGCCTTGCGCCACGGCGTAGATTTCACCATCGGCACCCCTGAGCGGCGTCATCAGCAGGGTACCGCCGCGCAGGCTCTTGGCATTGCCCATCGAGGATGTCGTGACGTCGATGGTCTGCCCAGGGCGAGCGAATGCCGGCAGGCTCGCGGTTACCATTACTGCAGCAATGTTTTTCAACTGCAGGCTGGTTCCGACGGGCAGGCTGATCCCCAGTCCCGTCAGCATGTTGATCACGGTTTGCACCGTGAACGGCGTCTGCGTAGTCTGGTCGCCACTTCCGTCGAGGCCAACCACCAAGCCGTGGCCGATTAACTGATTGCCGCGCACGCCCTGGATCGAAACGAGATCCTTGATGCGCTCCGCCTGGGCAGTGCCAGCGATGCACAGCATCAGTAACAACGCAACTGAGCATTTCTTGCAGCGATTCATGATGAGCACTCTGTCTTGAATGGAAGAATAGCTAGAACGGCAGGACCGACAGGAAGAAGCGCGACAGCCAACCCATGGTCTGCGCCTCATCTACGTAGCCGTTGCCGCGGTATTCCAGGCGCGCATCGGCCACCCGAGTCGAAGATATCGCATTGGCAGCCGTAAGCCAGAGCGGGTTTACGACCCCGGAAAAGCGCACGAACTCCGAACCCTGGTTGATGCCGATCTGTTTCTCTCCACTGACCAGCAGATTGCCGTTAGGCAACACTTCAATCACCGTCACCGTGATGATGCCTGTAAAGGCATTGTTGCTGGCGCTATCGCCCTTGCCGGCGAAGGTGCCGGCCGACTTGGCCGCCAAGGTCGCATCGACCCTGCTGACGCCCGATGACTCGGCAGCAAGGGACAGGTTGTTGGTGCCGTTTCGCGAAGCGCTGCTGCCTGACTTTTTGCTGGCGGCCGTCGTTTCGTTGATATTGATGGTCAGGATGTCACCGACAGCATTCGCGCGCCTGTCCTCGAATAGGCGATTGGCGCGGTAGCTGGCCTGGCCGGCCCAACGAGGCTCCTGGAAGATCGCACCATTGATCGGAGGCTGGTTGGGTGGGGGCCCCGGAAGTGCAGTCATCGGCTGGTGAACATTAATCGGCGGCGGGATCGCACAGGCCGTGAGCAGCAACAAGCCCATGGCCGCCAACGCACCACACAGCCAGCGTCGACTAATGATCGCGTCGGTCATCTTGGCGCACCTCCTTAGAGTTGGCCCAGTCGTGCCAGCATCTCATCGGCAGTCTTGATGACCCGAGAATTCATCTCATAGGTGCGCTGGGTCTGGATCATGAGGACGAGTTCTTCCACAACATTGACATTGGAATTTTCGAGCGCGCCCGCGACAAGAATTCCCAACCCGTTGGTTCCCGGGGTGTTCACGCTGGGCGTTCCCGAAGATGCCGTCTCCAGATAAAGATTCTGGCCTATGCTTTGCAAGCCGACGGGATTGATGAAATTCGCCAGTTGTATCGTCCCGACCTGTGTCGTGCTCGCTGTGCCCGGCTGCTGCACCGAGACGATCCCGTCCTGGCCGATGGTGACACTGAGCGAATTGGCGGGAATCGTGATCTGCGGCTGAATGGGAAAGCCGTTCGCCGTCACCATCACGCCCTGGCTGTCGATCTGGAAAGCGCCATCGCGGGAATAAGCGGTAGTCCCGTCGGGCTGCAGCACTTGGAAAAAGCCATTCCCCTGAATTTCCACGTCGAGCGCATTGCCGGTCTGTTGGATCGTGCCCTGGTTGAAATTCTTGACGGTGGACACCAGACGAACACCGGTTCCCATCAGCAGTCCCGCGGAAAGCTGCGTCTGCTGCGAAGACTGGGCACCAGGCTGGCGCACCACCTGATAAAGCAAGTCTTCGAACACCGCGCGCGAACGCTTGAAGGCGTTGGTGCTGACGTTGGCGAGATTGTTGGCGATGACATCGAGTTGTACCTGCTGCGCCTCAAGCCCGGTCTTGCCAATCCACAATGACTGAATCATGATCTTTCCCCCGAAGAAGTCGCCCTCTGCCTCCGGAGTGCGGACGGCGACGACACTGGTTTGTCTGGATTGGTCTTGGCGACGCTCATGACCTGATGTTGAGGATCTGGCTGGCTTGAGTCGCGTTCTTCTGGGCGTTGTTGAGCAACTGCATCTGAATGTCGAACTGCCGCGCCAGACTGATCATGCTCATCATCTCCTCGACCGCACTCACATTGCTTCCTTCGAGCGCACGCCCTGCGAGGGCGACCGCGGGGTCGGCCGGTGCGTTGCCACCCTGGCCCAGGCGGAACAAACCGTCACCCCCACGCACCAGCTGCTTCTCATCCGGATTGACCAGTTTGATCCGACCAACCTCGTTGACCGATGTTGGCGGCGGAATGATCGAAACCACCGACACCGTACCGTCCCTGGCGATGCTGACGTTCGAGTCCGGCGGAATCGAGATCGGACCTCCATCGCCAAGGACATTGAGGCCGCTCCGCGTCTGCAAGAGTCCGTTCGTGCTGACCTGAAGGCTGCCGCTACGGGTGTAAGCTTCTTTGCCATCACTGCCTTGCACCGCAATCCAGCCCGCTCCCTGCACCGCGACATCGAGGTCACGCCCCGTAGTTTGCACGGGACCCGCCCCAAAGTTCGATCCTGTCGTCGAATCAACCACGAAGGTGCGCGTCGGCAGACCTTCGCCAACGACCGGCACGGCACGGAACGCAGTCTCCACCGCGCGATAGCCAGTGGTGGAAACATTGGCCAGATTTTGCGCGACATTCCCCTGCCGGCTGAGCAGGTACTTGGCGCCGGTCATGGCGACGTAGATCACGCGGTCCAATTTCGCGCCTCCTTGACTGCAGACAGGGCCGGCAAAGCCGCTCTCACGATTCCGCCTTATTTCAGATTGACCAGGGTCTGCAATACCTGGTCCTGCGTCTTGATCGTTTGGGCGTTGGCTTGGTACACGCGCTGCGCGGTAATCATATTCACCAGTTCGGCAGTCAGATCGACATTGGAGTCCTCTTTCGCAGCGGACTGCAGTGAGCCCAGACTGGCCGTACCCGGAGCACCTGTAAGCGGCGAGCCTGAACTGGGAGACTCCGCGAACATGCTGTCTCCGAGAGGTATGAGCCCCTGCGTATTGGCGAAATTCGTAAGCGCGATCTGTCCGAGCTGTTGCGTCTGCCCATTGGTGTAGCGGCCGAGGATGATGCCATCGGCACCGATGCTGTAGCCACTCAGTTGCCCCGATGCGTAGCCGTCCTGAGCCAGTGAGTTGACGCCGAAGGCCGAACCGAACTGCGTCATCTTGCTGAAGTCCATCGTGATCGAGAGCGGCGCAGCCCCATTCGTGAGCGCTGCGGTCTTGAGCGGATTGGTGGCGCCCAAAAAACCGCCGCTGCTGTTAAATGTCAAGGTGCTTACGCCAGCACCGTTGGCGGCGGCACCGTCGATATAGGTATTGACGACCCAGGTGTTCGCGGCCGCCTTGTTGAAATAGAAAGTCATCGTGTGGGACTGACCCAGGGTGTCGTAGCAACTCGATGCTGTGGAAAAATTGAAGGTGGCTGGATTCGTCGCAAGAAAGCCTGCCGGCGGCAGTATCGGGTCGCTGGAGGCCAGATTCGCTCCGACCGAGGCGTTGGCTGTGGTGCTAGGCAGCAGGTCGGCGGCGGACAACTGCAAATTCCCCACGACGCCGGGCACGATGACACCGTTGACGGCCTGAAAACCGGTCAGGTTCTGGCCGTTGACGCCAATGATGTAGCCGTCCTTGTCCAGCGAAAACCCGCCGTTGCGGGTATAGGTGATTGCACCACCATCGCTCATGCGGTAAAGGCCCTTGCCGTTGATGGCAACGTCGAGGGTGTTGTTGGTGACGGTAATGTTCCCCTGCGTGAACTGTTGCGTTACCCCGCTTATTTGCGTGCCAATGCCGACTTGAGTGCGGCTCCCGCCGCCGTTCGAAGCCGCAAAGACGTCAGCGAACTGCGCCACAGCCTGCTTGAAGCCGGTGGTGCCGGAATTGGCAACGTTGTTCCCAATCACGTCGAGATTCTTTGCCGCTGCATTGAGGCCGCTCAATCCTTGCTGAAAGCTCATTTCGTTTCTCCTTGCTTGAACCTGTTACGACCCCAGATAAAAAACCTCATGCTGGAATGATTCAGGATCTCTCCTGGTCATTCCGGAGCCCATGAATCACCGGATCTGCTTGACATCAGACAATGCGACCGCTCCCATGCCATTCACGTTCAGCAACACGCCGGTCTTGCCCTGCATGACACCAGCGACCAGACCGAGTGCGAGCGCCGTGGCGTCGATCTTCTTGCCGCCCTGGGCAGCTTCGACGGCAAAACTGTAATTGCCGGGAACAGCACTCGCTCCGCTGTCGACCACGCCGTCCCATTGAAAGCTGACCACGCCGGCCGGCTGGGGTCCGAGATCAACCGTGTGCACCACCTGGCCGGAGCCATCCTTGATCGAAATCGACACCCTGTCCGCTGCCTGAAGTAGCTCCAGCCCGCCGGCGGCCGCCCCATTTTGCAGTTGCAGCGTGCTTCCGGGTACAAGTACGCGGTGGCCGACCATGGCTGTTGCCTGCAGCGACTGGTTGGCACTGAAGGCCGTCGCCATTTCCTGCATGGTGCTGTTAAGCTTGTCGATGCCGGTCACCGTACTGATCTGTGCCATCTGCGAGGTGATCTCTGCGTTATCCATAGGATTGAGCGGATCCTGGTTCTTCAGTTGCGTCACCAGCAGCTTGAGAAACCGGTCCTCCGCCCCTTCGCTACCGGTCGCGCTCAGGGTGCTCTGCACTGCCTTTGCCGCAACCGCGCCTGCAATACTGCTCACAGCACCCATTTTTCAGCCCTCCGTGTCGGTTGCATCATCAGATCACCTGCCATGAGCCTGCTCTTCATTGCCCAAGGGTCAGCGTCTTGAGCGCCAACGCCTTGGCAGTGTTGAGCATCTCGACGTTGTTCTGATAGGAACGCGACGCTCCTATCATGTTTACCATTTCCTCGACCACGTTGACGTTGGGCATGGCGACATAACCCTGCGCATCGGCGAGAGGGCTCTTGGGGTCATACACCAGCTTGGCAGGCGAGCTATCCTCAAACACACCGGCGACTCTGACGCCACTGCCGACGCGGCCACCGAGAGCCAGTTCACTGAAGACCACCTGCTTGGGGCGATACGGCAGGCCGTTGGCGCTGGTGGCGCTGTCGGCGTTGGCCAGATTGCTGGCGACCACATTGAGCCGCTGTGACTGAGCGGTCATGGCAGAACCTGCGATCTCAAACACGTTCATCAAGGACATGAGCATTACCCCTGGAGTGCAGCCAGCATCAGCTTGATCTGGCCGCCGAGAAACGTAAGGTTAGCGTCGTAATGCACGGCGTTATCGGCAAAACGGTTGCGTTCCACGTCCATGTCGACCGTATTGCCATCGATGCTCGGTTGCTGTGGAGTGCGATAGAGAACTGTGGCAGGTTCATTCTGGAATGCTGCACCGAGATGCCTGTCGCTGGTAGTGCGCAGGGGGGGTACCGAGCGTCCTGTCGTAGCACGACTCAGCGCAGCAACGAAATCAATGTCGCGCGCCTTGAAGCCCGGCGTGTCCGCATTCGCGATATTGGAAGCGAGCAGCTGCTGGCGAAAGGCGCGCAGGTTTAGCGCGTTTTGCTGGAACTGGAACAGCTTGTCGAGTGATTCAATCATGGTCGCTTTGAGTGTGTCGTTCTCAATCTGGATAAGCACCAAACATGCCAGCAATGTTGCCCCCTCTTTATCGAGAGCAGCGCCCGGATCAACCACAAGAAAATGACGCATTTTGGAGCCTGGCCTTGACGCGGCGGCAATTTTTGCCGCTTGCGGCAAGAATGAGATTCCAACTTCCATCACAGACCAGCCTGCGGCCCCGCCGAGTGCGCCAATCTCAGAACATCGTTCCGGACTCGGCAGACGCCAACTGGCGAGTTACTAGAGAACAGCGGCGCTGATTGCGCACTTCGCGAACATCGACCAAACTACAATGAAAACGCGAATACCCGCACAATGGCTATCCTGACAATCAAGCGAACCTTAATGACTATTCGCACTCTCGTTCTTGCCGTCCTGCTCCTCGGCAGTATCGAGCTATGTCACGCGTCGAGCGAGAAGCAGCAGCCAGCGCAGATACAAAAGGCTGTGGAAGATCTGGTGCGGCAACAAACCGCCGGACTGCCAGGCAGGGTGAGTTTTACGGTGGGCGCCATCGACACTCGCCTCAACCTGCCCGCCTGTCACGCACCGGAAGCCTTCGTTCCCCCAGGTGCCCGACTTTGGGGGAATGTCAGCGTTGGCGTGCGCTGCAGCGGAAACGAGCCATGGACCATTTACGTTCCGGTCTCGGTAAGAATTCTGACAGGCGTTGTCGTCGCAGCAAATGGCTTGGTGCAAGGCCGCTCGATCGAACTCGGCGATCTGGCAATACAGGAGGCCGATCTGGGCCAACTTCCCGGGGGAATCGTCACCGAGCCAAGCCAGGCAGTCGGCCGCATCGCCACCATCAGCGTTGGAGCCGGACAGCCACTGCGACAGGACTGGTTGCGCTCACCCCTTGTTATCCGGCAGGGGCAGTCGGTAACCCTGCGCTCGCAAGGCAGAGGATTCAAGGTAAGCGCAGAAGGCAAGGCCGTGACGAATGCCGCCGAGGGCCAAATTGTGCAAGTGCGCACATCGTCGGGACGCACCATCAACGGTATTGCCCGCCTTGGTGGGATAGTCGAAGTCGAACAATCGCAATGAGTCGGGCAAGGGCGTGCCCTTCAATACTCCGCCGATCCGCTGGCACACCGCAGCATTGCGTCGACGACCAGAAAATGTAAAGATTCGAGTCACAAGGGGCTAATGTTTCGAGCCAACATGCCGTTAAAGAGGCATATAGCAGTAGCCTAAGGGAACCATCATGAAAATCGACTCAATCAAACTTGGCAGCGGTGCGGTCAGCGGTGGGGCGAATCTCCGTACTAAAGAAGCGACCAGTACGGGCAACTCCAGCGGGGGTGACCGTGTCGAATTGAGCCCACTTGCTGCGAAGTTGCAATCAATCGAAGCCAGCATGTCGAATACCCCTGTTGTGGATAGCGCACGGGTGGCCGAAATCCGGTTGGCAATTGCCGAAGGACGTTTCAACGTCAATCCGGATATGGTGGCGGATCGCCTGCTGCAAGCCGCACGCGAGTTGCTTGGTTCAAGACTGGTCTGATGTTGCGCCTAGAAAGCCAAGAATCCGAAGTGGTGGCATCTGCCGCTGCTTTCTTGGTCGTATTGCAGACAGAACGAGACGCCCTCAACGAATTTGTCGCTCTGCTACGCGCCGAGCAGGCGCTTCTGATCGGCGGCGATGCCGATGGTCTCATTGCGCTGGCAAACGAAAAGACCGAAAAAATGGATGTACTGGCGCTGATGGGCAGACAACGCAGTCACCATCTGGCAACGCAGAATCTCTCCAGCAACGCTGAGGGTATGGAAGCCTGGCTTGAACTCAATCCTGGGTTTGCCGCAAGGGCAAACAAGGTTTGGCGAGAACTCGTGGCGCAGGCTGAGACTGCGCGGGAGTTGAACCAGAGCAACGGCGTCCTTATTGAAGGCAGGTTGCAACAAAACCGCTTGAAGCTGGCGGTGCTGCAGACCTCGGCTGCTTCCGAAGGCGTCTACCGTTCTGACGGGCAGTTGCGCCCGTTGCGTGGGGCACGACCGCCGATCGCAATCTAGCCGCGCCCGTTGCTGCGGCGATGGGGCCAGTTTGGGTGCCCTACTGTAATGGTGTCGCCCCCTCCAGCGGAATATCGATTACCTTGCCCGGTGTTTCGGCCAATATCATTACTGTTACCCGGCGATTGCGCGCCCGACCTTCCGGGGTCTCGTTCCCCGTTGCTGGGCGGTTGGGGCCGTAACCGATCACGCTGAGCCGCTGCTCGGCGACCCCATTTTCGCTAAAGAGTCGCACAACGCTACTGGCGCGAGCTGCCGACAATTCCCAATTGGAAGGAAAGAGGGCGGTACTGATCGGCACGTCGTCAGTGTAACCCTCAACCTGAATCCCCTGCCCTGTTGGTGCCAATACCTTGGCGACCTGTTGCAGCGCCCGCCCAGACTCGGGACGCAATTGCGCCTGTCCCGAAGCAAACAATACGCTCGCATTGATCTCGACGGAAATGCCCCGATTGCTCTGGGTCACCTTCACCTGACCGTCACGTACCAGCGAATCAAGAATCTTGAGTATGTCCTGGGCGATGCCGCGCATCTGTTCGCGCTGGATGCCCGGAAGCTCGGCTGGTTTGACAGTTTCGAAGGCCGGTTGCACGTCTTCCCTAAGGGTCGGTTCCTGCACCTGCGGTTCCTGCGGCGGTGGTTCGTGCACCTGCGGTTCCTGCACCTGCGGTTCCTGCGGCGCGAGAGCCGAAGGTATCCGCTCAGGGGCGCTGCCGCCAAAAGCGCTGCCCAGTGACTCGCTGAGCACACGATACTTACCCTCGCTCACCGTCGACAACGCATACATAACGACGAAAAAAGCGAACAGCAAAGTAATAAAATCGGCATAGGACACGAGCCAGCGTTCGTGATTGTCTGACTGCCTCTGATCGAGATACTTTCGCCTGCGGCGCATGTTCGGGTAAGCCTGTCCGTATCGAGTGCGTGCTCAGGGGCCGCTGGCGTCAAACCGCTGGTCAGCGACATAGCCGAGAAGGCGAATTTCGATCATGCGCGTATGTTCACCGTTGGCGATTGAAACCAGGCCCTCGAGCAGAATTTCGTGCAGCAGAACCTGCCCCGCAATCAGCACCTTCAGCTTGTTCGCCACTGGCAGGAACACCAGGTTTGCAAGACCAACGCCATAGATAGTGGCCACAAAAGCAACCGCGATGCCACTGCCCAGCCGCGCCGGGTCGGACAGATTCTCCATCACATGGATCAGCCCCAGAACCGCTCCGAGTATCCCTATGGTCGGCGCATACCCCCCGGCAGCTTCCCAGATTCGCGCCGCCTGCCGATAATATTCCTCGAAGGTCATGATCTCCACCTCCATGACATCGCGCAGCGTCTCTGCTTCAGCGCCATCCACCAGCAGTTGCAAACCTTTGCGGACAAACCCGTCGGTCGCCATGCCTGCCTGCTGATCGAGCGCAAGCAATCCCGCTTTGCGCGCCGAGGCGCTCCAGCGTACAACGTCATTTATCACCTGCCGTGGCTCGAATTTTGGTGGCATGACCACCCATTTCGCCATTTTTATGCCGCGCACGAACACGCGCACCGGACTTTGCACCATGACCGCACCCGCGGTTCCGCAAAACACTATCAGAAAGGCCGCGGTCTGCAGCATCGAGCCGATGTACCCGCCCTCGATGAGTTGTCCCCCGATAATCCCTATGAGGGCAATCAAAATGCCGATGATGCTGCCGAAATCCACCGCTTAAAGGGACCTGAGCTGACTGCGCAAGCGAGCGATCGCCTGGCTATGCAGTTGACAAATGCGCGATTCGCTCACGCCCAGAGTCTCGCCGATCTCGCGATAATTGAGCTCTTCTTCGTAGTACAAGCCCATCACCACTTTCTCCCTCTCAGGCAGACTCTCGATTCCCTTCACCAATCGTTCGCGCAGCTTTCGGTCCAGCAACGCGTCGAGCGGGCCGGCGCCACCGTCTTCGCAATGGCGCTCAAGATAATCGCTCCCGTCTTCGGATTCCAAGTCCTCGAACGAAATCAACTGGTAGCCGCGGGCATCCTGAAGCATCCTCTGGTAGTCGGCGAGCGGCACTCCAAGTTCCCGGGCGACCTCCTGCTCACTGGGTGCCCTGCCAAGATGCTGCTCCAGCTTCGCGATCGTTCCCTCGATGCGGCGCAGATCCCGGCGAATACTGCGCGGCAGCCAGTCGCCTTGGCGCAGCCCGTCGAGGATGGCGCCACGGATGCGCTGTGGTGCATATGTTTCGAACTGTGCTCCATGCGACTCTTCGTAGCGGTTAACAGCGTCAAGCAACCCAAGCATGCCGGTCTGTATGACGTCGTCTATCTCAACACTCGCCGGCAGCCTTGCCATCATGTGATGCGCAATACGTTTAACCAGCGGGGCAAATTGCGCCAGGAGTTGCTGTGTGTCACGAGTTCCCGAGGCGGTATACATGCTGGTCCTAAGGGCTGATTTGCACTGCGGCGATATGCACGCGGCTTGACTGGATGAGATTGCGCATGAAGTCATCGAAGCCGCTGCCATCGTATTCGGCCCGCGGCGAAGCAATGATCACCTGCGCCAGGCGGCGGAAACTCTCTGCAGCAGCTGCGGTGGGAAACGCCGCCACAACCGGGAGCCTCATACTCGCCGCATGCCACATCTTATCATCAGGCGGAACATGTCCCACAAAATCGAGAGATACCTGAAGATAGCGGCGCGCAACGCGTGCTACATTTCCGCAAACAATACGGCCCTCACGTTCGCTTGTGACGTTGCTGACCATGACATGAAATTCGCGCCGCCCGGACTCGCTGCTCAGCCGCTTGATCAGCGCATAGGCTGCGGTAACTGCATTGGCACCACCTCCGCCAATAATGATCACTTCCTGAGCGGCGACGCCCGGCCAGACGAGCGCGCTGGCACTGCCGGGTACGGCGTCCATCAGCAAGGTATCCACCGCGAACCCGAGTCGGCCACAGCGCTCCACCAGCCACTGTTGCTCTGACGCAGGCAGCTGTGCCAGCGAGCGAGCGCCGCACGCCACCGGCAAGATCTTGATTCCCGCCGGACCACGGACAATCACCTCGTCCAGATCGCGTTTCCGCCTGATGACGTCTTCAAGGTCGAAGCGGGCTTTCAGCCCGAGTGTCGCGGTGACGCCATGCAGCGTCGGGCTCTCGTCGAGCACCAAGACGTCGCGACCCAGTTCTGCGAGGGCTCCGGCGAGATTGATAATCGCCATGGTCCTGGCGCTACCGCCTTCCCCGGCACCGAGGGAAACCACACGCAACGTGCCGTGACCGATCATCCGGCGCAGGCCTTCGGCCTGATCATGTCTCCTGCTAGGCAAAACTTGCTCCTGCCGCAACACCACTCAGCGAGGATGAGGCCATCATCATCAACTGGCACTCCGTGGCGTCCAGATGGTGAGCTGATGGCGTTGTAACCGGGCATAGCGCACCCCGCAGCAGAGACTCCCGGTCAGGCAAGTGCAGATCCTCGGGTACGCGCTGACCATCGGTAACGTAGTGCAGGGGCAGTTGATGGCGAATCGCGACATCGAGGACGGTGGCGATGCGAACCGCCTCATCGGCCTTGGTAATGATGCAGCCGCGCACTCCCGCGCCGCGATAGACCCGTACTACATCATCAAGCGTTTCGCCATTGCCGGCAGCATTCAGCAAGAGAAGTCGCTGTATCGCGGTGCCCGAGGCAGACAACATCGCGAGCTGCTCCGGCACCAGCTGGTCGCGCTGGCTCATCCCAACCGTGTCGATCAGTACCAGGTGCTTGCCGCGCAGGTCGTCGAGCACGAACTGCAGGTCGGATGCGTCCTTGATGGCAATTACGCGCACGCCCAGGAGCTTGCCGTAAATACGTAGTTGCTCGTGTGCTCCGATGCGGTAACCATCCGTGGTCAGCAGAGCAAGCCGGTCGGCGCCATAGCGAACAACGCAGCGCGCGGCAATTTTGGCCACCGTGGTGGTTTTCCCGACGCCGGTCGGGCCGACCAAGGCGTAGACACCCCCGCGTTTGACAATTTCATCGGCGGTCGCCACGATCCGCAGATTGCGATCCAGTACCGCCTTCACCCACTCGAGCTTCTTTTCTGCCCCCAGTCCGTGCGGCATCTTGGCGAGAAACTGGCGCGCCAGCGCCGGACTGAAGCCGGCGAGCAGCATGTCACGCAACACTTTGGCTTTGCCCGGATCGCCTCGCTGGGCGTTGTCCCACGCCTGGAAACTCAGATGCTCCTCAATCATTCCGCGCATGGACTTGATCTCGCTAGCGAGGGTGCTCGTCGCCGCGTCTGCTGCTGCAGTGTCGACTGCGGCGGCGACCGCAATAGGGGACGCCACCGGTTGCGTGCTGCGACCTGGCGGATCCTCAGCCTTGTCCCGGCGCACATGCGTCGTCGCAGCGAGCGGTGGCATATCCGCCTGCGCCATGGCAAGGATCTCAACGCCGCCCTCAACCTGATGGTTGGAAAGAATCAGTGCATCCGGCCCCATGCTCTCCCGCACCAGATACAAGGCCTGACGCGAGCTGCTGGCAAAAAACTTCCTGACGTTCATGCTTTGCTCCCAACCAATGCTGTGACTTTGATGGTGCTGGTATCCGGAACTTCGCTATGGGCAATGACCTTGATCTGCGATACCGCACGGCGCAGAAACCGGGAAAGCAGCACGCGCAACTCGGCGGGCACCAGAAGTACCGCCGGCAAGCCGAGTCGCTCCTGCTGCCCGGCCGCTGCACTCGCCTCGCGCAACAGTGTCTCGACCAAGCCTGGCTCGATGCCTGCTGCATCCCCTGTCTTGGATTGCACCGCCTGCAGCAGCAATCGCTCCAACCCGGGCTCCAGAGCCATCACTTGCAGTTCGTTTGTCCCCGGATACAACTGCTGCGTGATCGCGCGCCCAAGCGCTACCCGCACCAGTGCGGTCAACTCGCCGGCCTCCTGAATTCGTCCGCCGTGCTCGGCGAGCACCTCGATAATGGTGCGCATGTCACGGATATGCACGCCTTCCTCAAGGAGACGCTGCAAAACCTTCTGCAACGTCCCGAGCGGCAGCAATTTCGGAACCAGATCCTCAATCAGCTTGGGCGAGTCGCGCCCGACGTAATCGAGCAGTTGCTGCGTCTCCTGACGACCCAGCAACTCGGACGCATGCGTCTGCATCACGAGATTAAGGTGGGTAGCAATCACCGTGCCGGCATCAACCACAGTGTAGCCGAAGGTTTGCGCCTGCTCGCGCATTCCCGCCTCGACCCACACTGCCGGCAACCCGAACGCCGGGTCGCGGGTGATAGCACCGGGCAGGGTCGTATTTACGTGACCCGGATTGATGGCGAGGTACATGCCGGGGTGGGCCTCCCCACGACCCATTTCAACGCCCTTTAACGTGATCAAGTAGGCACTGGGACGGAGCTCCAGGTTGTCGCGGATATGTACCGACGGCGGCAGAAAGCCGATATCCAACGCAAACTTCTTGCGCAGTCCCTTGATGCGCTTGAGCAACTCGCCGTCCTGCGCCTTGTCGACCAGCGGAATCAGCCGGTAGCCGACCTCCAGACCAAGCGTATCTACCGGAACGACGTCGTTCCAGGTCGCCTCGACGGTGGAACCCGCCGCCACCTGTTCCACCGGCGCCGGCCCTTCCGGCACGATCTTCCGCGTGGCGATCATGTATCCGCCCACAGCCAGCAGCCCCGCAATCAGCAGAAAGACGAAATTCGGCATGCCCGGGATCAGTCCCATCACGCCGAGAATCGCCGCAGTGATCGCCAGCACCTGCGACTTGTTGAACAACTGCCCGGCCAGTTGTTCGCCTATGCTCTGATCGCTGTCCACGCGGCTGACGACAATGCCTGCGGCGGTGGAAATCAGCAACGCGGGAATCTGCGCCACCAGGCCATCGCCAATACTCAGCAGAATGTAGTACTTCGCCGCCGTGGCCACATCCAGATCGTGCTGCAACACACCGACGACAAGGCCACCAACGATGTTTACCAGGAGGATGATGATCCCGGCAACGGCATCACCGCGCACGAACTTGCTGGCGCCATCCATGGCGCCGTAGAACTCGGCCTCCTGAGAAATCTCCCTGCGGCGGCGGCGCGCATCTTCCTCACCGATCAATCCCGCATTGAGATCGGCGTCGATTGCCATCTGTTTGCCCGGCATCGCATCCAGGGTGAAACGTGCGCCGACCTCGGCGATACGCCCAGCGCCCTTGGTAATCACCACAAAATTGATCACCACCAGGATAGCGAACACGACCATCCCGACGGCGTAGTTCCCGCCGACAAGAAACTGGCCGAATGCCTCGATCACCTTCCCGGCAGCCTCCGGCCCGGTATGTCCGCGGAGCAACACAACCCGCGTCGAGGCAACGTTGAGCGAGAGGCGGAGCAACGTTGTCAGCAGTAGAACCGTAGGGAAGGCTGCGAAATCGAGCGGCTTCATCGTGTACAGGCTGGCCAGCAGCACGATGATGGAGAGCGCGATATTGAAGGTGAACAGCAGATCGAGCAGGAACGGCGGCACCGGCAGGATCATCATCGTCAGGATCAAGATGATCAGGACGGGCACCGCCATCGCCGGAATGCCGCCGCTGCCCAGCAACAACCTCGGACTGAAGCTGGTGTTCATGCGGCAACCTCACCTGGATCAAGACCGACAGGCACTGGCAACAGGTCCGGTGGTTGCGGCAACGGGCCGCCGAATTCCTGCTGCCGACGCAGTTGGTAAACGTACGCCAGCACCTCGGCCACCGCAGTATAGAGAGCGGCCGGAATCTCGTCGCCCAGCTCCGCGTGACGATACAGGGCGCGAGCGAGCGGTGCCGCCTCCAGTACCGGCACGTGGTGCTCCGCGGCCAGTGTGCGAATACGCGCCGCCAACAGGTGTGCACCTTTCGCCACCACCATCGGGGCACGCATCGCCCCGTCCCGATAGCGCAGCGCGACAGCGTAGTGAGTCGGATTGGTGACAACCACGTCGGCCTTGGGAACCTCCTGCATCATGCGCCGGCGCGCCATCTCGCGTTGCTGGCTGCGGATGTGCGCCTTGACCTGCGGATCGCCTTCGGTTTCCTTGTTCTCCTGACGCACCTCCTCGCGCGTCATGCGCAGTTTCTTCTCGTGATCCCATAGCTGGAACGGAATATCGACTGCCACAATCAAGGCCATGCTCCCCGCCATGACAAGAAAGCTCGTACCGACAAGCTGCATCATGTGCGCCATACCGGAGGCCAGCGGCTCGGCGGCAAGCGAGAACACCGCGCCACTGTTCTTCCAGATGACCCACGCAGCAACGACGCCGACGAGCACGGTCTTGCCGACCGCCTTGACCATCTCCACTACGCCATTCCACGACACGACACGTGAAAGGCCCTTGATTGGGTCGAGGCGACCGAAGTCGGGGAGCATCGGCTTGAAGCTGAACAGCCAGCCACTCAAAAGCAGCGTAGAGGCGATTGCGGCCAGGACAAACAGCAGCAGGAGCGGCGACAGGGCAAGCAGCATATCGACCGAAGTCTCCTTGAGGCGGGTAAGCATCAAGCTCGGGGCGAATGCCAGCGCTCGGTCAAGTTCCATGCCGTGACGCACCAGGCCCAACAGCCGATCGGAAATTCCCGCCCCCAGGAACCACAGTCCCCCACCGCCGGCGAGCAGCAACGCCAACGTCGACAACTCGCGCGAATGCACGACCTGCCCCTGTTCCCGCGCCTCCTCACGCCGTCGTGCTGATGCGGGTTCGGTACGTTCCAAGCCTGTGTCTTCTGCCATCTCCCGTCCTTGAACGATTCAGGACGAATCATCAGGTGACGGGGCGGGCCTCGCTCATTCGAACAGTACGTGTTTTGCCGTGCAATTCGGCACACCAGCGAAAAAAACCGCACCCGCCAGTTTGTGTGTCCGGATCGCTATCGGTGCGGCACGTCACCTATGTCACATTCGCATCGTTTCCGCGAAGCGAATCGACTGCGATCGCCTGTAGAGGCTCCGCCACTTGGCTCAACGATCAGCCGACGGTTCAAGCGGCCGACAAATGTAACGCAGGCAACTGCGAATCATCTCGGTCGGCGAGAACTGTCAGCCCCAGGCTATGAGCCAGTCCAATGATGGAACGGGCAATCGTCGCGTTGATCGCTCAGACAGCACGTCACGCACGAAGGATCGCTCAGCCCGAGTTCCTTGTAAACCGTGCTGACGCTCTGGCCGTCCTTGATCCGCTTGACCGCGAGTTCCCTGAACGCCGTCGTCTCACTCTTGGCGAAGCGCTCTGCGCTAGCCGGAAACTCCAGTAGAGTGTTGGGCATGAATGAAATTTACGTGAGCACCGATGTCGAAACCGACGGCCCGGTGGCAGGAAAACACTCCATGCTGAGCTTTGGATCGGCGGCCTTCACAGCCGACAAGAAATTGCTCGGCACGTTTTCCGCGAACCTGAATACGCTACCCCGCGCAATTCCAGACCCCAGGACCGTGGCCTGGTGGGCAACGCAGCCCGAGGCCTGGGCGGCCTGTCGGGAGAATCCGGAGCAGCCCCAGGTTGCCATGCGAGGCTACGTGGCCTGGATCAAGGCTCTTTCTGGCAAGCCAGTCTTCGTGGCTTATCCAAGCGCTTTCGACTTTCCATTCGTCTATTGGTACCTCATGGAATTCGTTGGCGAAAATCCCTTCGGCTACGCGGTGATCGACATCAAGACCTATGCGATGGGGCTACTGCGCAAACCGTATCGGAATTGTGGAAAACAGTCGATGCCGACTGCGTGGTTTGACGATGTGCCGCATACCCACGTAGCAATCGACGACGCAATCGAGCAGGGGCGATTGTTCTGCAACATGCTGAAGTACAATTTTGATCAGGCCAGTCCACGACTGCCTCTTGACCCGGCACGCTGAGTACTCTTCGTCATCAAATGACCGTTCTGTGCGAAGTTCAGTGAAAGTCCCGGCTGCTTGTCTCCAGCCGACCGAGCCAGGCGGACAGATCGACCAGGCGCCGGGCGACCAGATGCACGACCTCGCCTTCCTTCTGCAACTGCCCGTAGACGCCGAGCAGACTTGAGCCGAGCAGTTCGCGCCGCTGCTTGTCGACCAGTTGCGGATAAACGACGATATTGGCCAGCCCGGTTTCGTCTTCCAGCGTGACGAAGACGATGCCGGTCGCGGTGCCCGGCCGCTGCCGCCCGACGACGATTCCGGCGGCGCGGATCAGGGCGCGCTGGCCCGCTGTTTTCAGCGCTGCGGCCGTGACGAAACGCCGCTCTGTCAGGCGCTGGCGCAACAAGGTCAGCGGATGGGGGCGCAGGGTCAGGCCAAGGCTGCGGTAATCGGCGATCAGGTTTTCGCCGGCGTTCGGCGCCGGCAAATCGGCGGCTGTTTCCGGCGACGGCAATCGGTCGAACAGGTCGCCCTGAACGACGGCCGCCGTCGCCGCCCACGCCGCCTGCCGGCGATGCCCGGCGAGGCTGTGCAGCGCATCGGCGGCGGCGAGCAGATCGAGGTCGCGCCGTTGCAGTCCGGCACGCGTCGCCAGATCGGCAACGCTGGAAAATGGCCTTTTTTGGCGGTCGACCGCGACACGCTCGGCCGCCGCCCGCGCAAGCCCGCTGATCTCGCGCAGACCGAGGCGCACGGCACCATCGGCGTCGAGGCGGCTGTCCCAGTCGCTGGCATTGACGTCGGGCGGCAGCACCGTGACGCCATGGCGGCGCGCATCCTGAATCAGCAGCGACGGCGAGTAAAAACCCATCGGCTGGCTGTTGAGCAAGCCGCACAGGAATGGCGCCGGGTGGTGGCGCTTGAGCCAGGCCGAGGCGTAGACGAGCAGCGCGAAACTGGCGGCGTGCGACTCGGGGAAACCGTATTCGCCGAAGCCCTGGATCTGCGCGATGATGCGCCGGGCGAAGGGCTCGGGCAGGCCGTTGGCGGCCATGCCGGCGAGCAGTTTCTGCTCGAAGTGTTCCAGCCCGCCCTTCCTGCGCCAGGCCGCCATCGAACGGCGCAACTGGTCGGCTTCGCCGGGGGTGAAGTTGGCGGCGACGACAGCCAGTTGCATGACCTGTTCCTGGAAAATCGGCACGCCGAAGGTACGCGCCAGCACGGCGTCGACCGCCGGCGAGACCTTCTCGACCCGCTCCTTCTTCTGCCGCCGCTTCAGGTAGGGATGGACCATGTCACCCTGGATCGGCCCCGGCCTGACCAACGCCACCTCGACCACCAGATCGTAGAAGCAGCGCGGCTGCAGGCGCGGCAGCATGGCCATCTGGGCGCGCGATTCGACCTGGAAGACGCCCATGCTGTCGGCGTGGCAGAGCATTTCGTAGGTCGCCGGGTCCTCGGCCGGGATCTGGTGCATTCTGAACGATCGACCGGAGCGCTCTGCGACGATCTGCAACATCCGGCGAATCGCCGACAGCATGCCGAGGGCGAGGATATCGACCTTCATCAGACCCATCGCGTCGAGGTCGTCCTTGTCCCACTGGATCACGCTGCGCTCGGGCATCGCCGCATTCTCGACCGGCACCAGCCTTGACAGCGGCCCGCGGGCGATCACGAAACCGCCGGTGTGCTGCGTCAGGTGACGCGGAAATCCGCGCAGCGCACCGGCGATCGCCAGCCACTTCCCGACGCGCGGCGCGGCCGGGTCGAGGCCAAGCTCGGCGAAGCGTTCCGGCAATCGCTCGCGCTTGTCCCACCAGGCCAGCGACGCGGTCAGCGCGTTGATCTGGGTGATGCAGAAGCCGAGCGCCCGGCCGGCATCGCGCAGCGCGCCCTTGGTCCGCCAGGTGATCACCGCCGCCGCCAGCGCCGCCCGCTCGCGACCGTATTTTGCGTAGATGTACTGGATCACTTCCTCGCGCCGTTCGTGTTCGAAATCGACGTCGATATCCGGCGGTTCGCCGCGCTCCTTGGAGATGAAGCGTTCGAAGAGCAGCGCCGAGCGCGCCGGATCGACCTCGGTGATGCCGAGCGCGTAGCAGACCGCCGAGTTGGCCGCCGAGCCGCGCCCCTGGCAGAGGATCTGACGCTCGCGGGCAAAGCGGACGATGTCGTACACCGTCAGGAAATAGGCCTCGTAGGCCATCTCGGCGATCAACTTCAACTCGTGCCCGACCCGCTCATGCACGCCGTCCGGCACGCCGTCCGGATAGCGGCGCAACAGGCCGCGTCCAGTTTCGGCGCGTAGCCATGATGCGGGCGTTTCGCCGGCCGGAATGATTTCCTCCGGATATTCGTAGCGCAGTTCGTCGAGCGAAAACTCGCAGCGCGCCGCAACATTCAGCGTTTCGCCCAGCATGGCCGGCGGATAGAGGCGCGACAGGCGCAATCGGGTGCGCAGGTGGCGCTCGCCGTTCGGGAACAGCGCATAGCCCGCGTCGAATACCGTCGTCTTCAGGCGCAGGGCGGTCAGTACGTCCTGCACGGGTCGGCGCGCCTTGACATGCATATGCACGTCGCCGGCCGCCACCAGCGGCAAGCCGCTGGCCGCGCCCAGCGCCTCCAGGATTTCCACCCGGGCGGCATCATCCGGCCCGGCGTGCAGTTCGACGGCGATCCAGGCCCGGCCGGGAAAGCGCTCGGCCAGCCAGCATCCATCTTCCGGCGCCGGCGAATCACCCGGCAACCAGATGACGAGGCAGTCGGGCACGGCACCGCTCGGCGAAACCGCTTCCAGATCGAACCGCTGCAACGAATAGCAGCCCTTCTCCGCGCGCCGCCGGGCCAGCGTGATCAGCGCCGAGAGGTTGCCGTAGCCGTGGCGGTTGCCCGCCAGAAACACCAGCCTCAGGCCGCCAGTCCCAGGGCCGGCCGTTGTTTCCATGGTCACAACCATCTCGCTGCCGACGATCAGCTTCAGACCGGCTTCCTTGGCCGCCAGGTGCGCGCGCACGACACCGGCCAGGGAGCAATCGTCGGTCAGCGCCAGCGCCGTGTAGCCTTGGGCGACGGCCTGCGCGACCAGTTCCTCCGGATGCGAGGCGCCGCGCAGGAAGCTGAAGTTCGAGAGGCAATGCAGCTCGGCATAATCAGGCAAAGAGGCCATGCAGGAACCATCCCTCCGCATCGCGAAACACCCAGGCCCACTGCCCTTGCGGATTGCGGGCGACGAAATAGTCGCGTCGCACATCGCCGGCCGCGCCCTTTTCACCCTCGTCCCACCAGCCGCTTTCGAGACGCTCGGCGCGTGACAGCAACTTCAGCGGGCCATGCCAGTGCGGACTGCCGCTCCGTTCGCCCAGCGCTTGCGGCACCGGCAGCAGCCAGAGCGGGCGCGGCGACCTGAATCGCGCAGTCGACGCCCCGGAAAAGGCAAAATCCGTTGCCGGATCGAACTGGCGGGTCGCGCACTCCGGCCGGTAATCCGCCACTTCGCCGAGCACCTGCACCGCCGCCTCGCCGAGCCTCGCCCGCAGGCGCTCGAGGCAGGCCGGCGCACCTTCGCCAGCAAGCGGCTGGTCGAAAAGGTGGGCGCTGGCTCCCGGCTTGTTCACAACCTCGTCAGCCTGCAAGCGCAAGGCCTCGACCGGCGCCGCCAGCTTCAGTCGCGAAAGATGCTCGCGCAACAGGCGCAGGAAGCGCCCTTCGTCGGCAGCCGGTTCGGCGAAGCGCAGGACCAGGGCACTCTGCGCGCCGTCATCGTGCGTCAGATGCAGGGTGCAGGCGCGCACCAGCAGTTGCCGGCCATGCAGCCAGCCGGTCAGCGCCGCGAACAGCCGCTGGCCGGCGAAAGCCAGCGCCTCGGCATGTTCGACGCGGGCCGGGAGTTCGATATGGCTGCCGAATATTTCGGGAAAGATGAAAGGCTTTTGCGGGTCGGCCAACTCGCCCCAGGCGCGCAACAGGTCATCGACCGGCCCGTTGCCGATGCGCCGGCGCAAACCCGCCCCCGGCAAGAGGCGCAGATCGCCCAGACGCCTGAGGCCGAACGACTCCAGCCGCTTCACCACCTCGTCCGGCCAGCCGGTAAAGCCGCAGGGCAAGGCGGCCAGCGCCGCCTGCACGGCCGGCGCTTCCTGGTGGATCTCGCCGGCAGCGGCCTGTGCCAGCCAGCGTGCGCCGAGCGGCGTCGGGGCGACGGCCCAGTTGGCAGAGTAACTCTGCCCGGCGCAACCGCCGAGCACAGCCTCGACGATAACTTCCACCCCGCCGAACAGGCGCAGGCAACTGCCGATTTCCAGCACCAGCCCGGCCGGCGGCGACAGGCTCAGCGTTGGCGTAAACCGCCCGGCCCAGCAGGCCAGGCTTTCCAGCGCGCGGCCCTCGCGCGCCGCATCGCGCTCGAAGATAGCGAGCCCGGGCTGCAGGCCGAGCGCCGTCGACAGCTTCTGCCCGGCGCTGACCCCCGCTTCGGCAGCCAGCCGGTCGCACACCACTACCCGTCCGCGACTGACGACGGCGCTGGTGCCAGCCTCTGGTTTTATGGTGCTAGGTGACCGCTGCAACGGCAGCGCCTCGAGCGCCAGCAGGGGAAAGTGAAGGGCCAACCAGAGCACGGTTCGTTCTCCCGGGACGGGCAATCGACAAATTCAGCGGCTGCGCCGCCGGCCGGCCACGCCGCTTGAGAATACGCACCGACAACTCCCCCTCGCCAGCCGCCAGAAGCACCCGCAAGGGCGCCGGCGAAGGTGTCGCGGCCAGCGCCTGCGGCCGCCACAGGCAGGTCAGGGTCGGCCGGCCTTCGGCCGCCACCTGCAAACGGCGCAATGCTCTGGCGTCGATGGCGGCTTCCGGCCAGGCCAGCACCGCGGAAAAGCCGCCGCAGGCGAGCAATTGTTCGCAACACCAGGCGGCCTGCCGGCCGGCCTTGACCACAACCAGCCGCTCCAGCGCCAACCCCGCCGTCGCCCAGGCCGGCGCATGCGGCAACCAGGGCGGCGCCACCAGCGCCAGCCAGCCGCCTGCGGCCGACAGGCGGGACAGCGCGGGCAGCAACAGGCTCATTTCACCCAGACCGCCGCGGTCGACCAGGATTTCAGTCAGGTTTCCACGAGGCCAGCCGCCGCCCGGCAATTCGGCATCGAGTTCGGCATGCCCGCTCGGCACCGCGTCTTCCGGCAACCTGGCCAGCGTGTCGCCACGCCAGACATCGCCCCTGGCCAGCACCTCCACGAGCGCTGCCGGCAAGGGCGGCGCGCTCATGACAGGCTGCTGGTCGCCCCGCGGATGAGGCCGACGGCGATGCCTTCGATGGCGAATTCGACTGCGCCGGGATCGACGATGATCGGCTCGAAATCGGGGTTTTCGGCGATCAGTTCGATCAGGCCGTTCCCGCGTTTCAGGCGCTTGACCGTGACCTCCTCGGCCACCCGGGCGACGACGATCTGGCCGTCGCGCGCCTCGCTGGTTTTATGCACGGCCAGCAGGTCGCCGTCGAAGATGCCGGCGTCGATCATCGACAGGCCGCGCACCTTGAGCAGATAGTCGGCGCGCGGGCTGAACAGGTGAGCGTCCAGCGCATAACGCCCTTGGACGTTTTCGACGGCGAGAATCGGCGAGCCGGCGGCGACGCTGCCGATCAGCGGCAGGCCGAGTTGCTCGACCAGCCGGATGCCGCGCGCCGAGCCGGGTTCGAGGACGATGGCACCCTTCTTGGCAAGCGCCTTCAGATGGTCTTCCGCCGCATTCGGCGACGCGAAACCGAAGGCGCTAGAAATTTCCATGCGCGTCGGCGGCGCGCCCAACACTTCGAGCGTGTTCCTGATGAAGTCGAGAATTTCCTGCTGACGTGGGGTAAGTTTCATGGCCTGCTCCGCTAAAACCAACAACTGTATTTTTGTACAGCATGCCGGTTTTGGCAAGCGAAATTTCCCGACACATCACAAGGCTCCCCGACGACAGCAAGATCAGCGACAGGGAGTGCGGCTCATCACCCCTTGAAGCTTTGCCGCCAGGTCATCGGCGGCACGCCGAAGGCCTTGCGGAAATGATGCCGCAGAGATTCCGGCGAGCCGAATCCGGCGAGAAGCGCGATGCTTTCGACCGGCTGATCGGTCGTCTCCAGCAGGCGCTGCGTGAGCGCCAGGCGTTCGCCGAGCAGCCAGCAGCCGACCGTCGCTCCGGTCAACTGGCGAAAGTGGCGGGTAAACGTACGCCGACTCAACAGCGATCTTTCCGCCAGACTGTCCAGGCTGTGAGGGTGTTGCAGATTCGCCCGCACCCAGTCGATCAGGTCAGCCAGACGGGAGTCGCGGGCGGTTGCCGGCATGGGCTGTTCGACGAACTGCGCCTGGCCTCCCTGCCGATGCGGCGGAACGACCAGGCGGCGCGCCACGCTGTTGGCCAATTCAGCGCCGTACCACTGGCGCAGCATGTGCAGGCAACAATCGATTCCGGCGGCAGTACCTGCCGAGGTCAGGATGTTGCCGTCGTCGATGTAGAGGACGCCGGCATCCAGATGCACCTGCGGATAGCGCCGGGCGAAGTCCTGCGCGAAACCCCAGTGCGTGGTGGCCCGGCGCCCATCCAGCAGGCCGGCCTCGGCCAGCACGTAGGCACCGAGACACAGGCCGACAACCTGTGCGCCACGGCGATGGGCGGCGAGCAGCGCGGCAAGCAGCGCCTGCGGCGGTCGTTCGTCCGGGTCACGCCAGCTCGGGACAATGATCGCGTCGGCGATTTCCAGCGCCTCCAGTCCGTGCCGGACGAGCACATCAAACCCGGCCGTCGTCGTCAACCGACCTTCCTCGCCGGCGCAGACCATGAGCCGGAAGGGCGGCACGCCGGGATGGACATCGCCGAACACCACGCAGGGCACGGCCAGATGGAAAGGACTGATCCGGTCGAAGGCGATCACGGCAATCGCATGTTTCGGCATTTTCTCACTCGCGAGGCCAAGCTGCATTGGCCCGATATTACCGAATTTTGTCATTCGGGCCACTCGTCGCCCGCTTTCGGCAAACCAATAATTGGCCCATCGCCAATCCATCGAGGAATGAACATGTCACAGCCAGCCAAGCGCGCCCTGATCGTCATCGACCTGCAAAACGACTATTTTCCCGACGGCAAGTTTCCGCTGTGGCATACCGGGGCAACGCTGGAAAATATCGAAAGTGCGATCGCGAAGGCCGACGCGCAGGGCATCCCGGTAATCATCGTTCAGCACGTCGCCGACAGCGGGAAAGGCATCGCCCCCTTCTTCAACGAAGGCACCCCGGGGGTGGCTGTGCATCCGCGCATCCTCGCGGCAGCACCCGGCGCGCCGGTCGTCATCAAGCACTTTGCCGACAGTTTCGTCGATACCACGCTCGAATCGACGCTGTCGCAACTCGGCGTCAATGAATTGCTGGTCTGCGGCATGATGACCCAGAACTGCGTGACCCACACCGCCATCTCCCGCTCAGCCGAGAAGTACAAGGTATCCATCCTGACCGACTGCTGCACCACCGTGAACGAGATGCTGCACCTCATCGCGCTCAACGCCGTATCGACGCGCCTGACGCTGGTGAAGGCGAGCGATGTGCTTTAGGGAACCGCTGATCATCTGTAAAAATCCAGACTTGACCTGACAAGTAGTGTCCGATCAGATCGAGTCTCGATCCTTGGTGCACTCGTTGTATCAAGTTAGCCAACTCACCGGCAGCAATGCAGCGTCAACCGCCATTCAGTGCAGCGGAGTCACGGGCAACTGGCGGCCAACTGCTGACGCTCGTCGTCTCCCCGAACCGGCCATCTGGGCGACAGTAGAACTCCGTAACCTGCCGTCGTGTCGATTCACACTGCTCGGCCGAAGCGGTCATTGGCTAGTAGCATAAGTCAGCCAAAGGTATCGGCGCGCGTCAAGGTAGTTGTCGCCTCAGTCATGCAGCCAACGGCTGGATAAGGTTGTCTTCTGAGAACGCTTTGACGATGCAATCACGTTCGGGATTGAGTGTCACGGCACGGACCGGCGTCCAGTTTCTCGTGTTGCCCGACCATCGTGCCGGGTTGAGGTCGCGTGCCGAGGCATACAAGGCATGTCGGGCCGCCAGTATTGCCAGATCGTCACCGATATGGCGTTGGGTCGGGCTGACGTAACGAATGCCGCTGTGCCGATGTTCGACGTTGTACCAATGAACAAAGCTGGCCGCCCAGGCGCGAGCGTCGTCGAGTTCAGCAAAGCCTTTGGCAGGAAACTCGGGCCGGTATTTGGCGGTGCGAAACAGCGACTCCGCGTAAGCGTTGTCATCACTGACTCGGGGTCGTGAATACGAGGGTTTGACGCCCAACCAGTTGAGCATCGCCAGCACCGTCGTCGCCTTGAGCGTCGAGCCGTTGTCACCATGCAGGACGGGCTTGCTGCTCAGCGCGGCAATCCCTTCGGCCAGCGCAGTCCGGCGTACCAGATGCGCGGCATGATCAGCGTGATCGCTGTCATGGACCTCCCAGCCGACGATCTTGCGGCTATACAGGTCGAGGATGAGGTAGAGGTGAAACCATTGGCCTTGCACCTTGGCTGGTAAATAAGTCATGTCCCAACACCACACCTGGCGCGGTTCGGTGGCAATGTGCGTGCTCGGTGGCCGCCGTTGTTTGGGCGCCTTGGCGCGCCCACGGTGGGTGGTTTGGCCGTGGGCCTTGAGCACCCGGCTAAAAGTGGATTCGCTGGCCAGGTAAATCCCTTCATCCGCCAGCATTGGCACAATGCGCGCTGGCGGCACAGCAGCAAAACGCGGCTCGTTGGCAACGGCCAGCAACTGGGTGTGCTCGGCATCGCTGAGGGCATGCTTGGGCGTCGCACGCACGGCCAAGGGGCGGCCATCAGGGCGAATTCCGCCATCAATGGCTTTCCAGCGTTGCAAGGTGCGCAACTCAATGCCGGCCATCTCGCAGGCCAACATCAGCCGTGCGCCAGCAACATGAGCGATATGAATGTCTCGGGCCAAAGCCTGGCGATCTTCAAGGCCGATCATTCGGCCTCGCCCTTGTTGAAGATCACCGCGACTTTTTTTGAGAGGACAAGGAGGGCCGCCGTTTCGGCGAGAGCCCGGTCCTTGCGCAGCAACTCGCGTTCGAGTTCCTTGATGCGCCTTCGATCTTGCCGGGTGGCTTGTGGGCTGGCTCTGACTTCTTCCGGCTCGGCCAGCGCAGAGGTCGCACTGGCTCGCCATTTGAGTAGTTCGTCCGGATACACGCCGTGCTCGCGGCACCATGCGCTTTTGCCGGTTTCGTCCAGTGCCGCCGTGACGATCACTGCCTCCAGGCGCGCCGCCGCTGTTCATGCCAGCCCTCGGGCGGGCATGGACAGCACGTCATTTCGCCAACGTTCGAGCGTTCCTGAACCAATGCCCACTTCACGGGCAACCACATCCACTGCTGCGCTTTCCGGTGGGAGCAATCGCGCTACCGCTCTGTCCTTAAACTGAGGTTCCCTCGGTTTTTCGTCTGCCAACGAGTGGGTTTCATGCTACCAGTTTTCCTTCATGTTGCCCGCTGAGCCAAGCTACCAGGAACTGCGTTGGCGACTTGTAGCCGAGGGTCGAGTGC